>VOFB01001309.1_pt1 | contig 19557 bp, 27 predicted proteins | sample 5384141 | NCBI WGS metagenome assembly VOFB01 (sample SAMN12384721, study PRJNA508395) | human gut metagenome | isolation source: healthy gut A | host: Homo sapiens | reverse complement strand
CAACATCATTTATCACGGCTGGGTGGCAATTTTTAAAGTCCTGAAACAGAATATCTGATTTGCAGAAATATTTATTCTGAATCTGACGTCTGAACATGCGTAATGAGTAAATCAGACAGATCAGCACTTCGTGAGATTCTGGCAATCACAGTACGTGCAACACCGGTAACACCGAGCTTTGGAAGACCAAACAACCAAAATAAAAGTTGCATTACAAAGTTACATTGACACAAAGAGAAACAATATACGTAACAGAGCAGCATGATTTTTCCGATGCTTCGGAGCGCACTCATAAGTAAATCTGTGAGAATCCCATGAATACAAATGAAAATGAAATCAATTCTTCAGATACTCACTTCCTGCAGCGATCGTCTCAGGACCGTTTGTAAAATCTTCATAATTGACGTTGGCATAGTAAAGGAGATAACAAAAATATAAGCGAGATAATCAGGGAGATCCACCCTGCAAGACCCAGAATCTTCTACCGTCTTTTATCACCTTTTCCCCAGTACTGGGCACATAAAACCGAAATACCTGTTGCCATCTCCATAATATATAGAAAAGAATAAATGTATACTGGTTCGCAAGCGATGAAGCCGACATGGCAGTCTCGCTCACGTAACCAAGCATTACCGTGTCGGCAATGTTTACCAATGTCTGATCAGATTTTGGAGCATAATCGAAATGCTAATGATGCATATTTTAAGAAATCTTTTTTTATTTAACATACAGTAGTTCTTCCTTAGTTCTTTAGTATTCATATATGTCAATTGACTGACCATACGATTATACTGTCTGCAAATAATATACGCAAGCAGAAGTTGACGCTCTTTTAATGATTCGATCATATCTATTTTTTCATTTTCCAATGCATCACGATATTCACAATAATAGAAAACCGGATTGTAAGTAAAGCTGTTTATGATATAACTTTTTGTAGGCAATCTGCTGGCCAAACATCATAATATCAAGTTCTGTTAAGATGACAAACCGGTGCAGCCATATTCCAAAGAAAATACCAAAATTGTACCAGAGCACTGTCAGCATAATATTTTCCCGACACATACATTGATATTTCCCCATCATAAAAGCCAAGCACTTCAGCGCTCAGCTCCTCTGACGCTCACTGATGTTAATGTTATTTAAATTGTATAAAACACAATGCAAGCAGTCCCGCAGACAATAACAAGTACATAGGTAACAATATTCATACTTGTGATCACATTGATTCTATCCATTCTGATATTGTACGCGTAAATGTGATTCCCACACTGCATTGTTATCAAGTTATTTTGCCGAAAAATCATTTTCTATAAGAAATATCTTCCGGGTTCTTTATTTATTTACGTCATTTCATCATACTCAATATCTTTCCCCAAATAATGACTGGTAGCATTCCGGTGTCATATAAACATACTGGTAATAATAATTTTCCGTAATGTGTATCATCTAACAGGTTTATACTCAAGCTTTGAAACTCAAGATAACATCGTCAATTGATACATCCAGCAAAGTTACAGCTTTTCTGAAATGATCACACCTTCATCATCTAACATATTTTTGCCCGGATATACGATTCTGCAAAGATACAAATTCATCTAACTCATCCGCGTCGGATGGGATGAACAAATACGTGCTTTGCTTCTTTTCTCCATTGGCTCCTAGCAGCCATCAATCGTAGATTCATGACTGGCACATAACTGCCGCTTGTCGTCGACTCACTTAAGAACACTGTCTAAAACTTCTCTTTCTCTGCAGCGTATCCGGCATCGGCCAGTGTCTCTAGCTGGTATGCCAGATGAAATTATATTGCCTGTCTCCGATCGTCATGATGGAATCTTTTACACCAAATCAACAAGCAGTCATCCCGCGCCAGCCGCCAGTGCCAAGTACGAGTCATAAACAAACGTTTCTTGTATCGGAACAGATTTCTCACTGCCGCTTTATTGGAAGAGGTACCAGATGTTTCCATATAAATGTAGTCTCTCGAGGACCCGTTTTTCCGATTTTAAGTCTTTTGCCGGTCTCATTAATTCCGCCGGTGCGGCTTGAAAGTTCTTTGTAACATGCCGCAAAGCGTAGCAGCTGTGGTGCTGACAACCCGCGGCGATCAGTGAATCAGAGAGAATATTTTAAATGGATCGGTGTCACAAAATCTGTCAGTAACAACATATGCGATCTTATAGGCATTCATAATGACTGCCGGAAAAATAATCTGTCCGATCAAAGTACCGATCGTGCCGCCTAACATCGTAGCAAGAAATGCACATGACGTATTTCTTTACATTGGATTCTATATCCCAACGCTTTCAGTGTACCGATCTGAACACGTTCTTCTTCCACCATTCTCGTCATCGTTGTCAGACTGACGAGGTCAGCCTGGAAAAAATATAACCGGAAAACATTTCCAATATTTTCCTATGCGTTCTGAATCCCGGGCATATGCAACACAGGTATGATAAATTACGGTCAGTACATACCACTCCGTATTATCAACATCAGCAAGATCTGCTTTCGCCTGGATAATGTCAGCCTTCGCATCTTCAAGCTTTTTGATGATTTTCTTCATATTCGGCGCATCATATTCAGCCTGACCATCTGTCAGCTTTGTTCATTTTTCTTTGATCTCATTTTTTGCATCTGCCAGTTTCTTCATTTTTATTTATCTCTGACTGTGCATCATTTCATGCCGCTGTCGTATGTTTTTCAATGCGGCAAGCTCTGCCCATTTTTGCATCTAATGCCTTTTTCCTTCTTCATAAGCCGCTTCATTTTGTAAAAGCAATGCTTCGTTTTGATCAAATTCAGCAATACCAACCCCACCATCGCATCTCGTGTGATTTTAGCATCTCTCGTTCGGCGATTTTAGCATCTCGTTCGCTGATTTTTAGCACTATCCCCGGAGAAGGTCTATCTGTGTCTAAGCTCATCTATCTTTCCTGAAGTTCAGCGATTTGTGAATCCATTGTTGCGACAAGTGCTCTGTAACCATCGATCTGCCCACGGTTCGCTTCAAGTTCTGTTCTTGCCTCTGTTTTAAACCTCTCACCGGAAGCATCCAGTTCCGTCTGACTGGCATTTAAAGCATTTTCCATCTGCCAATCCCTGATTTTAATGTTTCTAATCCGGTTTTGCATCTGCAAAACTGCCCTACACTCTCAAACTGCTTTCTTCCATTGTCTAATTCTGTATTATACGCTGCGATAGAAGCCTCACCATCTGAAATCTCTTTGCTTCGCCTGATTGATCTGATTCTGTCCATCTGCAAGCTGTGTTTTTGCGTCTGCCAGTTCCTTTCACCGTCAGCAACTTTATCCTTAGCTGCATCAAGCTCCCTTTTCCCCATCACTGACCTGCGTTTTCGCATCTGCAAGCTCCATCTGGCCTTCTGCAACTTCCTTCTTTGCATCTGCAAGCTGTTCCCATCCATCCTCTAATTCCTCTTTTGCATCTGCAAGTTCTTGTTCACCATCAGAAACTCTGTCTCAGCTTCATCGCATCGTGCCTTCGGCCTTATCGTATTTCGCATCGGTCCCCTGCAATAATAACGATTTTCTGTCAGCAGCATCTTCATAAGCATCACTATAACAATCAATGCTATCACTCTCAACAGAATCCACATTCCGTAAATGCTTCTAGCGGCAAAATTCTTCCGGAATAATCAGAAATCCTGACATGGAACCGGCCTGTCGTGCTGGAATCATCCATAGCGATTTCCGAATCCGATGATGGTATATGTCTGCGTATTGGTAATGTCTTCCATTGCCTTGTCATCTCCGAGGCCGGTGTGATCTTATCTCCGATTTTTATACCCATAATTTTGTTCCAAGCCAGTCTGCCAGACATTCTCGGATTCCTGCGGCGTCTGCCTTCTGTCACAGTAATTTTATTTATATCTGTTGTTTCTGACATTAAGCTTGATCACATCTTGCTTTTCATCTTTCTCCGTCAAACATCATATGTATACGGTATCGCAGATTCTACACACGCTAATTGCAGAAATTTGCCCGGTAACATCATCTTCCGTTAATCCCTGGCGAACAGCACTCTGATATCCATTAACCTGTCGTCAAAAAAGATATCCGCTGGTCCCTGCATATCCGGTTTCTCTTTGCTTTCACTACCAAAAAAGCGTGCAAGCGCAACGATCAGGCAAATAGATGAATCGATTGTATGTCTTTTATGGACATAAAAAAATTCTTTGGTCAGTGCTTTCTTTTTCATAGCAGTCACCTACCATTCAATCTGTTCAACCGGTGTTCCTTATCTTGGTATCATGTCGATCAGATTCCACATGAGAGGATAGCATTTTTTGTTTAAGCGCCCCTTCAAATATCCAAGATTCTGTATAAACTGGCTGACATTGATCTTTTCATCTGCAAGCAGATCTATCAGATTCAGATAAAAAGGATAATTCATGACCGTATCCCATTCATCTCCCTCAAGAAAATCTCCTGCATAATGCCAGATTTCCCCAATGATCAGCAGCTCCTTTTTTACTGCCTTAACAGCCTTTCTAAAGCGCTTCCAGAAGAAATGACTGATTTCGTCACCTACATCCATTCTCCATCCATCGATATCGCATTCCTTAATCCAATAACATGCAACATCTGTAACGAATTTTTCCACCTCCGGATTTTTCAGATTTAACTTTGGCATTCCATCATAATAACCAAAACATTTGAAGTTAGGAGTTTCTCCTTTTTCACCCTTCAGTGGAAATCTCTCGATAAAATACCAGTCCAGATATCTGGATTTTTCTTCTTTTTCTATAATATCCTTAAATGCAAAAAAATTTCTTCCTGTATGGTTGAATACCGCATCCATCACTACTTTCATTCCACACTCATGCGCTTTTTGCACCAGCTCCTTAAGATCCTCTGTTGTTCCGAAGGAAGGATCAATCTGATAATAATCAGTGGTATCATATTTATGGCTGGAATCCGATTTAAAAATAGGTGTTAAATACATAACATCTATTCCCAGCTTCTGAATATGATCCAAATGATCCATAATTCCTCTGAGATCACCATGCAGATTATCCTTAGATGTGATGGGTGCTTTATACCACAGTTCCTTGTCTATTGGCTGTGATGCTGCAAAGCGAGATGGAAAAATCTGATACACGACCTTGTTTGCTGCCCACTCCGGCACCTCAAACATTTCTTCCTCACGAAGGTTTTGCGGACAGTCGAACATTCTGTCCCTGTTTGTAATGCATTCCCTGCTAAACTCATAGTTGCCGTAATATACCTTTTCTCCCTGCATATCCGTAAATTCAAAATAATAGCGGAGACATATCAAATGCATCTGAAGCTGTGCCTCATAATAGTCATGAAACTGTGATGTGGCAACCTTCTTCATCGGAATCCTCTTTCGCGTATCCTTCCATTCCAATGGTATGTACTTGTCCTCATAATGGAGAATGATCTCTTTTGGTTGCAGAAGTAATTCTGGATTACGGTCTTAAATGTATTTTTCAGCTTTTCAGGATTAGTCAGTGAGCCAATCGCAGATGAGAGGATATTCAACAGATCCTCCAACTCCCCAATATTTTTAACATGATTTCTCTTGGTAATATCCCGAATATAAATTTTCGTTGAATAAATTCTGCAATGCGGCTGCCTTATCATTTTGCACCTTCACGAAGGACTACGAGGAGAATACCTCCATATAACATATACTCCAGAAGCCCATGTATTTTGTCGCCATTGGCAAGCATTCATAAGCTCTGCAAGCTCAAAGGGTACATGAATCTCGTAATGCCACGACCGGCAAATTCATTGCCGGTAATCTTTTGACAGGAGCTTTGCATTGCTCCCGGTTACAAATACATCCATATTATCTTTTTCGCAAATACCCATTCAGAACCGCTTCAAAGCAATCAAGCATCTGAATCTCATCAAAGAAGCAAGTAGTACATTCCGTCATCAGCGATCTCCATCATTCTATCATCAAATGATGGAGATCTCAATAGATTTGATGGAGATAGAATATCCATATACACAATAAATATCCTCATTTCATCCATATATTATATCGTTTTATGGATTGTTTTTTCATTAAAATTACACTATTTTTTTTCACTATTTTCATTACTTCATCGTTTTCGCCAACGAATTGAGCAACGCCCGCCTCTCTGATTCAGATTCTTTTTCTCATAAAATGCTTCTTTAAAAAGCTCTGCATTTTTCCTTTGGTCATCATCCGAAATTTGAGAGTACGCATCCGTAATCATATTGACCTGTGCATGGCCGGAATCACCCTGTACTGCTTTGATATCAGATAATGGTACACACAAGCACGGAAAACACTTTATGCAAAATCTTCCACAGTAAAATCTATAAATGATCCGCAAAGGCAAAGGAAACCGACAGTTTATCATGTTTGGAATTATGGCAGTTCTTTTAGGAAGTGGAGATGCATTCCATCTGGTTCCTCGTGCAGTAGCGCTTTGTACAACTGGACTTGAGAACTTTACTGTACAGATGGGGTTAGGAAAGTGGATTACCTCTATCACTATGACTATCCTAAAATCATCCCCGCCTCAGAATTTGCAACAAATTGTTGCAAACTTTCTATATCCTTTTATTTTACAGAAGTACTTATTTTTAACTTTTTTCCTTCAGATTTTTATATTGCAAAAATCATATCACCATCTGCAGTATATCCTCTATATGTTCTGCATAATAATCAGCCCCATTCAGTTCCCCTTTCTCACCATATCCATACAGGCATCCTATAAAAGGGCTTTTGCAGGACCTGGCACATTCCAGATCCTGTCTCCTGTCTCCGACTACCAGATAAGGGCCACTATATTCCCGGATGATTTCCTGCACAATTTCTGTCTTTGGACGGAATCTGTATGATTCACAGTCATAAAAACGATCAAACCATCGTTCCATCCCAAATTCCTTCCAGTGTGCCTCACGATATGAAGCTTTACAGTTACTTAAGATCACAAGGTGATATCCCCGGTTCTTCAAAGCTGTTAGCATCTCCTCTGCTCCCGGATACCACACTGCCTTATGTTTCCTGATCTGTCTTACCATCAGATCTCCTACCATCCTGCTTGCCTGCTCTTTATAGCTCTGATCCAGTTCCGGCAAAAATGTATTCCACATCTCCTTACTGTTAAGTCCCAGCCAGCCGGCAATTTCCACCGAGCCTATCTCCCGTTCTTCGGTAACCTTCTGTTCTGTCAGCCACTGATAGGTTTCACGAAATGCCGGTTCATAGATTCCAAGGGTATGATGGATCGTTCCATCATAATCGAATATGATCGTTTTTGTCATCATTTATTTTCCTGTCTTTTAGAGCTGCTTCATCAGATTGACCATCTCAATCGCAGATAATGCACAATCATAGCCTTTATTTCCCGCTTTGCTTCCTGCACGCGCAATAGCCTGCTCGATATTTTCAGTCGTGATCACTCCGAATAAAACCGGGATTCCTGTTGCAAGTTCAACCTGTGCGATTCCCTTGGCAGATTCATTACACACCAGATCATAATGTGAAGTATCTCCACGGATGACAGCTCCAACGCAGATAATTGCATCATATTTTCCTGACTGTGCCATCTTCTGTGCTGTAATCGGAATCTCAAATGCTCCCGGTACCCATGCTGCTGTAATATTTTCTTCTTCTACTCCATGTCTTACCAGTCCGTCGACTGCCCCTCCCAATAATTTATTCACAATGATCTCATTGAATCTCGCTGCAACGATACCAACTTTCATTCCCTCCGGTGCTACTACTTTTCCTTCTACTAAATTGATCTGTCTCATTTTTTTTCTTCCTCCTGATATTTGCTGTTTTTATAAATTTATTTCTTTAAAAATATGTCCCATCTTTTCCTGCTTCGTTTTCATATACTTCCGGTCATATTTTTGTACCGGAATCTCCAGAATGGTACTCTCTCATTGATCTTCAGCCCGAATTCGCCAAGCCCATAGACTTTATCCGGGTTATTGGTCAGTAATCTTAATGATTTCACACCAAGGTCTGACAGTATCTGTGCCCCAACCCAGTACTCTCTGAGATCCGGTGCAAACCCTAACTTCACATTAGCCTCCACAGTATCGTATCCCTGCTCCTGAAGCGCATATGCTTTGATCTTATTGATCAGTCCGATTCCTCGGCCTTCTTGTCTCATATACAGAATGATTCCTCTGCCTTCTGCTTCTACCTGGCGCATCGCTGTCTGCAGCTGCAGGCCACAGTCACATCTGAGCGATCCGAATGCATCCCCTGTCAGACACTCCGAATGTACCCGGCAAAGCACATCCTCACCATCTCCCAGATCACCTTTTACCAGTGCCAGATGATGCTCTCCTGTAATATCATTGATATAACCATACATTTTAAAATCACCGTACTGCGTTGGGAGGTTTGCAACGGCTTCCTCCTTTACATGCTTTTCATGTATTCTTATATAATCCTGCAGATCACGGATCGTAATAAATGTAAGGTTATGCTCTTTTGCCATTTCCCATAGCTGTGATGTACGCATCATAGTTCCATCTTCTTTCATAACTTCACAGCACACGCCGCATTCTTTCAGTCCGGCAAGTCTCATAAGATCTGTTGTTGCCTCTGTATGGCCATTTCGTACCAAAACCCCGCCTTTTCTGGAAATAAGCGGAAACACATGTCCCGGTCTTCTGAAATCCTCCGGTTTTGACTGATCATCCACACACTGCATAATGGTATAGGAGCGTTCTGCCGCAGAGATACCGGTGGTTGTATCTGCGTGATCCACTGCCACGGTAAATGCTGTACTGTGATTGTCCGTGTTCTCAGCAACCATCGGCGGAAAATTCAATCTCGCCGCAATTTCTGCACTCATCGGTGTACAGATAAGACCCTTTGCATAGGTCGCCATGAAATTAATATTTTCCCTGGTCGCAAACTCTGCCGCACATATCAGATCTCCCTCATTTTCTCTGTCCGGATCATCTGTGACCAGAACTATTTTACCTTTCTTAAGATCCCTAAGTGCCTCTTCAATTGTGTTGTACTGATAATTTTGTGACATAGTGTATATCCTCCTGTTCTAAAACCCGAATTCTTCAAGAAACTCCATCGTAATTCCGGATTCTTTTTTCTCTTCTTCGTTTTTTCTGATGCCAAGCAGTTTTTCTACGTATTTTCCGATCACATCATTTTCCAGATTAACCAGATCCCCGGCACCTTTTCCAAAAGAGTGGTTTCTTCTCCTGTATGTGGAATGACCGACACCTGAAAACCAGCTTCATCAACCCTTGCAACTGTCAGGCTGATCCCATCAATACAAACGGATCCTTTTTCCACGATCAGATGCAAGATCTGTGGCGATGTCTCAATTGATACCCAGATGGCATTTTCTTCCCGGAGCATGGAACGTATCACTCCAGTTCCATCAATATGACCGCTTACTATGTGTCCCCCGAACCTGCCATCTGCAGCCATTGCACGTTCCAGGTTTACCTGGCTTCCAGCTTTGCAACTGCCAAGACTGCTTCTTCTGATCGTCTCTGCCATCACATCGGCATAAATCCGTCCGGCTGAATCGACGTAACTGTCAGACACACACCATTCACAGCGATACTGTCACCGATCCTTGTCCCTTCCAGGACTTTCCGGGATTTCACTGCCAGGATCCCTGATTCCCCTGTCAGCTGTATATAACGGACTTTTCCTTTCTCTTCTACGATTCCTGTAAACATGATTCCTCCTGTTTTTTATCACACACCTGACATTTTATTCGGATATCCTCACCGATCTGGCAGATATCTGTATATTTCAGTTCTACTGCTTCAGACGGGAATTCAACTCCGATACCCTCTACCGGTGTCTTCCCAGCCACACCGCCAAACAGCTTTGGTGCCACAAAAGCCTGTACTTCCTTTACAATTCCAGCTCGCAGTGCACTGTCATTTAACGTACCTCCTCCCTCCAGGAGGATGCTGTCAATACCCCTGTTTCCAAGATCTGTCATCAGCTTCTTAAGGTCTATCTGATCCTTTTCATCCGGACAGTAAATGGTCTCAACTCCCATGGTATGTAATATTTTTATTTTCTCTTTTGCATTTTTCTGTTCTGCATAAGCCACGATCGTCCGGTACTTTTCCGCACTTTTTACAATCTGACTGCCCGGCGGGATCCTGAGCTTACTGTCACACACAATCCTGACAGGACTTTTTCCAGCCTTCTACCCGGACGTTTAACATCGGATCATCTGCAAGCACAGTTCCAATACCAGCCATGATTCCCATGTACTGATGCCGCATATGCTGTACTTCTTTTCGTGCAGATTCTCCGGTGATCCATTTTGATACTCCTGTTTTCGTTGCGATCTTCCCATCCAGTGTCATGGCATACTTCATTACCACATAAGGAGTCTTCGTAGTAATATAATGGAAAAACACCGGGTTCAGCTGATCACATTCTTCTCTCATAAAATCTTCAACTACTGTTACACCGGCTTCCCTTAACATCTGTACACCTTTTCCTGCCACTTTCGGATTCGGATCTCTGGAACCGATCACCACTTTTCTGATCTTCTGTTCAATGATCGCTTCCGTACATGGAGGTGTTTTTCCATGATGACAGCAAGGCTCCAACGTGACATAAATCACCGCACCTTCTGCTGATTCTGTAAGAGAAGCAATTGCATTACGTTCCGCATGAAGTTCTCCATACTTTTTTATGATAGCCTTCCCCAATGATCCTTCCGTCTTTTACGATCACTGCCCCTACCATAGGATTGGGATTCGTCCAGCCTTCTCCTTTTTGGCCAGTTGAATAGCCCGAAGCATATATTCCTGATCCGTCATTTCTATTCCTTCTTTCTTATTCCTGTTCTTTGCCTGGGCTACGCCGAGGCTTTTAAACATGTGCAATCGGATTCACAGACAAGTGAATGGTATAGTTATTTCGAAAACGATGTACCAGATACAAAAAAGCCTGCAGAAATATCTGCAGGGTGGAATTGATCTGTTACATATGATTGATAAATGAATGTCTGATTTTCCTATATAAAAAGCTCTGAAATGGATCACCATCTCAGAGCTCTGATACTACGTTCATTCATACAAAAAAATCAACTGTACTATCATCTTCTTCCATCCAGACTGTACTGTCGGCCCCGGAATCTCACCGGATCATGCCTCTCGGCTCGCGGGCTTTACCGCCGGTAGGGAATCTCACCCTGCCCTGAAGATATCTTTTTGTTTATTTTAATACTTTATCTGTTATTTGTAAAGCGAAATTTTTATTTTACTTAGTTTACTGGTTTGAAATGAAAGTTCCCGGATGAGCAAGTTTCATATAATTTCTCAGTTCCAATGCTTCATATTCTTTACACTTAATTTATCCAAAGCTATATCATGTTTTTCCTGCTCTTGGATATATTTCTTTATTGTTGCTTCATTTAATCCTACTGTACTCACATAGTATCCTTCTGCCCAGAAATGTCTATTTCCATATTTATACTTTAAGTTTGCGTGCTTGTCATATATCATTAGTGCACTTTTTCCCTTTTTAAATATCCCATAAACTGTGATATACTATATTTCGGTGGGATACTTACAATCAACATATGGATATGATCTGGCATTAAGTGTCCTTCTATTATTTCCACACCTTTATATTTACACAATATTTTGATGATATCTCTGATATCTTCTTTGTACTGGTTGTATATCACTTTTCTTCTGTACTTTGGTGTGAATACAATGTGATACTTACACATCTATTTAGTATGTGCCATAGAATTTGTTTGATTTGCCATTAAAATCACCTTTCCTTTCGTTAAATAGTAGCCTGAACAACTCTATTTTAGCGGAAAGGTGATTTTTTGTATAACAATTTGTTGCACCACCCGCATAGCAGGTGGTTTATTGTTTAGCACATCTCCATTTCTCCGTTGGGAGAAACTCCGATGCACTCAACAGGCTAAAGCCCATAACTAATTTTAGTGTCACCAGTGGTGTCACAACATCATTCTCTGCATAAGTCTCATAAAATTGTTTCATCCTATACAGACCTCGTCGATTGAACCCCTTTATTCCAGGAAATTCTTCCTGTATCTCCTTTGCAATAGAATCAATGTATGACTCACCAAACGATGACCTTTGAGATTCTTCGTGTAAATACTCTCCAACCTGCCAATACATACTTATTAACTCTTCATTAACCTTCTTCAAGGCATTTTCTCTAGCTGTATTAATTATATTTATCAAATTGCCTGCTAAATAATTTCATTTTTTCCCCATATAACTGCCTTTCTCATTTGTGACACCACTGGTGACACAAATATAAATATTTATTTAAAATATTTTGTTATCACCTTACAGACTAAGCTTTAGAATCTGTTTATTTACATATCTCTCTTATTTCAATTAGCGACTTAGTATCTTTTATTAATCTCCGTATTTCACGCGCATTTTCAAGTTTTGTTGACTGTTCTACAAGTATTTTTTAACATTTTCTGGGATTATTTTTTCTTCATCTAACTCTTTTTAGTTCTTTAGTGGCTATTATTTTTTCGCCTCTTGTGATAAATCTTCAAATTTAATAACACCATCGAACCTATTAAAAATTGGATCTCCTAATTTCTCTTTTTATCTCATCTTTAGATTTGTAGTTAGATGTGCAAATAATAATCGCATGTCTTACATCGACTCTATAATTCTGATCTTCATAAATTCCCTCATCAAATAGCTGATAAAAAGCACTGTGAAATACAGAATATGCTTTATCAAATTCATCAAGTAAAATCACATTAGAATCTCTCGCAATTAAATCCTTCGCAAAACTCTTTTCGTTATACTTTCCTCCAAATAAATAATTTGCAAACTCATTGTTTTGATACATTGAAAACTGCTTTCTCAGTATCTTTCCCCAATCTGTTCTGTTAGAAACTGTGCGTTTCAGTTTTACCAATTCCAGAATTTCCGTAAAAAAGAAGAACAATCGGTTTACATTGTACATTTTTCATGATTGGAAAAATTGCTTTCAATATCTGCTCTTTTACTGCTTGCTGTCCTATAACTCTTTTATCAAATTCTATATTTATACTCCTAATTGTTTTCTCCCGTGACCATATTGTATTTCTGAGGAATTTCTTCTATTATATTTAAGTCTCCGAATGCACGCTTTATTTGTTCTTGTAAATGAATCGGCGGATTTTGAATATACATATTTGTTATAGATAATTTTGAGATAAAGCTTAAAAATTGATTATCACATGCTCATTTACACTACTATATTCATCCGCAAATATAACAAAATTATTTACTTTTATTTTCGGTTTTTTTGTTTTTGGAAGGAGCATTTTCATTTCCTGGTAAACCAACCAATACCAACTGCATCTGTTTATTTTCATCATCCATCTGCATAGCAATATCAGATAAATTTCTATATGCTTTCGGAATTCTTTCTACAAATGCTCTATCTGATCCAAAAAACATTACTATTTTTTTCATGCTTCAACCCCTGCTAAGACAATATCATATACATCTAGTTCTTCATTATGCGACTGAGTATCTCCATCTAAAAATACTTTCAGCAGTAACTTCCGCTTTTTTTCTTCTGAAAATCAAACTCTTTATCTATTGTAAGTTCCGTTTCTTTACAAATACCAACCTTAATTCCATAATATACCAGTTCCATTTTACTCAAATCTGCTAAATTGTAATTATTTTTAAAAGCATTTATATTAAATCGTAATACGGAACTTGGTGTATCTTCTGTTTTAAGTAACATTCCATAGTAACCTCTTTTCTCCCAACAATGCATCATTTAATTTTTCCATATCTATTGGCATCTGATCTTTAGGTACTACTGTAAGATAAGAACTATACATCTTATATAGTGAAATTGAATTCTCTGGTGCATATACTCCAGATTTTACAAACTTTTTACTCTTTTGTCTTTATAAGCTTCCTTTATATAATCAGTAAGCAAAGTATTCTTTATTGTAGAATCAAATAACTTCGACACTTCATCAGATGCCTTTGCATCTACATTCCCTGCTAAGCTCCCCTTGATAAAATTTAAAATATTGAATCCACCTTTAGCTTGCGCCTCTATTTCAGTTAGTATTTCCGCCATTCGTTTTCTATTATCTTCTTTACTCCAGTCCAATCTTCCACCATTCGTAATATCTAAATAATCCTGAGCAAATGATTCATCAAAATATATAATTTTCAAAAATGTCGGTTCTGTTTGTTTTTATCATTCTTTCTCATATGACTATCCCCATTGACTTTTTCTGTTTAATAAGTCTTTGGCATTTACTCAAATGCATAACAAATATTTTTACTGTTTTAATTTGAATTATATCACACGATATGAGAATAAAAAAAACAATACCATATAGACTATCAATCTATACAATATCGTCTTTCTACCTATGACTATACTTTCATTGTCTTTGCCAGAGAATTAAGCAAGCAGTCCATCTCCGGATTTCCCAGTACCTTCATCAGCAGATCTGCATCCACTCCATCCGGTACAGGAATCGTACTGCTTTGCCTTCATCCTGCTCTTTCATCTGCGGATTGAGATTTTCCTTATTATAAAAGGCATTCTCCATAAGCTCCGCATTCTTCCTTCGGTCTTCATCAAGGATATGACCATACACTTCCGTTACCATATCTGCCTGAGCATGGCCGGAATCTCCCTGGACTGCTTTAATATCTCCTCCACTGAGTTTCAACTTGTAGGTGACACTGGTATGACGCAAACTGTGAAACACTACATCAGGCAGTCCCAGTGCATCTATGATGTCCTGCATTTTTGTCCTTAGATAGCTATCTCCTATAGGAAGACCAAATGTTGTTGCCATTAGCAGATTATAATCCTGATATTCATTTCCAAGCACTTCCTTTATCTCATCCTGATCTGCTTTCAGATCAATCAGACATTGTGCTACTGATTTTGGAATAAACACCTTCCTGACACTGCTGTCTCCGTCTTCGGTGTTTTCAACACTCTGACCGTCCTGTTATTTTTTTTCTTCTGGCTTGGAAATATCATGATAATTTCTTTTGAATTGAGTGCTTCTATTGCATCCTTTGATACTCTCTCTGCATATCATTTAGAAGGTAAATTATATAGTTTCGATTTCTGATCTAGCCATTCGTCAAAACTTTTCTTTGAAATACGGTATTTGTTTCCAATCTGATCCAGCGGAATTCATTTTTCTTCAACAGCTCATATACAGTCGGTCTGCTGATTCCAAGCATCCCATCTACTAATATACCATCTTTTTCCGTATTTATTTTTAAATTCTTCCATGTGATGATTTATTCCACCAAAAATCATTTATATTTATATTTAAATTGTCATATGCGTGTTCCTTTAAATTCTTAATTATGTATTTATAAATCTCATAGTAAATATATGTACATTCCCTATTATCAAAAAGCTTAATCAGTATAGTGACATATTGTCTGTAGACTTATTGTATTCTTTTCCTATAATCAAAGAGTAACAACATATTATGAGGTGATCAGATGCATTTAATCCATTATTTTGCGGTCAATGTCCGTTATTACAGAAATAAATGTGGATATTCACAAGAATATCTTGCAGAATTAGCCGGTCTTCATCGCACATATATAAGTGCAGTTGAACGAGAACGTAGAAATATTTCTATTGAAAATATTCAACACATTGCAGAGGCACTAAACATTGAACCTTATTTACTTTTAATGGATCCTCAGAATCTCTCTGAATAGCAAAGGAGTTTTTTTATGCCTACACATATAATTGCAAATAAATACAACCAATTAAAATCTACTTCAAGCCAATCTCTACTGAATTCAAATGTCACGGATCTTTTTAAAGAAATTAATGATATTTGTCTCTCTGAGATTAGTAGAATGTCTCAATTACCTATAACAAGTACCACAACATGTATGGGAAAAAAATTATATTGTTTTTCAACTTATGGGTGGAAAAAAAGGCTTATTCTCGTCCAGTAAATATCGATTTATATAACGAAGGGTTGGCAATAAATTCACAAGGTATTTCAAATGCTGATATTCTTTGGAATAATATAAAAAATCACACCATTATAAATCAAAATTCTCATGAAATTACCGCAACACTTTATTCAATCTGTATGAACTATTGTATTTGCGCAGACCTTGTCAATGGTGTAAAAGAGAACTCTGGAAATTATTTTGAAACACTTGTAGGCCATTTATACTCTATGCATTTGTTAGTAGAGCCTACAAATCAAATGAATGCCGTTGAACTTGACGGAGAGTCAATTTCAGTTCCTACGGATTTCATTTTTGATCTTGGTGCAGGAAAGCCAAAATTTCATGTACCTGCAAAAACTTCCACAAAGAGAACGATGTGTTGAAGTATGGGCTCAGCAAAAGAATTTTTAGATGGTGCTTTTGGTGTTGGTCGATTCATTTGCTTACTCACTTGCATCGGTGAAACAAATTTCAAAAGTTCTGATTTATCTGTACAATTAACTTGTGTTCCAAACCAATGGATTAACTACCAGCTTTTTATATCCCAGATAAAAAGAGCTTATTATTTAGATGTACCTGGAAAATATAATGAATTGAATAATCGCTTTCCAAAAATTCATGTTAAAGAATTTGGAGATTTTTTCATGAATCAAATAATTTAATAGACTAAATGATTTAGGCTGACATTTAATGGTGTCAGCCTATCTTATTATTAATTCATCCCTAAAATATTTTTTTATTTGTATACCCCATGCGTAAGCTAACAATGGTGGAACTGCATCTCCAATTTGCTCATATTTATCTTGTTGCGTTCTGTCATCATGAGCGACAAGATATGGTCCGCCAACAAAATCATAGGAATCTGGAAAACTTTGTAACCTTGCACATTCTCTCACAGTCAAGGCTCTATTCTGTTCAGGATGAACAAACTCATCTAAACAATGACTTGTAACTGTTGGAGAAGCTTCTTCCCAACGAAGTCGATAATTTCGTTTAACATAAATAGTTTTAGGAATAACCTTTCTGCTTTGATATTCAGCAAGTTCTTCTGAGATAATCTTGCAAATAATCCCTTAAGTCCTTCTCCTTGTTGCAAAATTTGAAATCTTTCAATAATATATTTACGATGATTCATTGGAAGATGATTTAACAACCTATGCTCCCTCGTTTGTCGTTTCCAAAAGTTATCATCCTTCATTAATTTACTATAATCAGATTCTTTATCTAAATAATATGGATTTTCAGTCTTCGTATTTGCAACTACTTCTGAATATCTATAAACGCTTCTCTAACTGTGACTTCACTAGAGCAAATTTCTTTAGGCGCTTCTATTTTTAAATTTGAATCCTTGGCCGCAAGAATAAAAAATCTGCGTCTTCTTTGTGGAACTCCATACTTTGTAGCATCTAAAACAAACTCTTTAAAATTATTGTAGCCTGCATCCACCAATTCTTTCTTAAGTACCTCAATTATTAATTTTTTCGAGTCTTTTGCTACTCTCTTTGTTGTAATCATAGGTACATTTTCAAAAAGAATCATTTTGGCATTTGCTATCTTCGCAATACGAATCCCTCTAAACAAAAACTGTCTATCATCATATGCCGCTCGAGAGGAATTACCTGCTGTTGAAAATGTTTCGCATGGCATTCCCGATGTCACAAGATCAACACCATCCGATGGAATATATGGAAGTATTTGTTCAGCTGTGACCTTTCTAATATCCGAATGAATAACATGAACTTCTGGATGATTATAAGAATATGTTTCAACGCAACTCTTAATATATTCTATAGCAACTTTTGTTTCAAATCCAGCATGAAGTCCAGTACATATACCGCCCGGTCCTGCAAAGCAATCAATGTGAGTTAGAGGCATTTTTACTCTCCTTCCAAATACTTTCTAAATTTTTGCAATCTATCTTTAATGCCCCTACAATAAGCGACCAAGCGCTTCATCGTTTGATAATTGGGAATGGCTTTATCCTTCTCCCATCTATTTACTGTTGAGAAAGATACGCCAAGTTCATTTGCAAATGCTTGTTGACTCATATAACATTCTTGTCTTATTTCCTTAATGGCTTCAGAAAAATCCATTCGCATACCCTTTCATAATCATAGCATTATTATAGCGTTTATATAGTGTTTTTCAAGTTTTTCTTATAAAATACTATACAAAAATAGAGGCACAGAATATGCTCTTAGCGATTCTATGCCTCATTTCTTACTATCAGAGGATTTAATATTCCATACTTCTTAATACTCTCCTGCAATTCAATCATCTGACTGTCCGCCTGAACCTTGAATGGGTGGTTTACAAATCCCCAGAAGTCTTTCCAGCTCAATCTCTACAACTAAGTGTCTGCGACTCTCAACTCCCCTAACCCCTCATTCATGAGGGGAAGGGGTTCTTATCTCTTTCTTTATTGTAAAATTCTATTATGAATATATTACAATCCATCTTTACCGATTATTATGAACACATCATTTACGAACTCCATCCTCGTCCTGCTGTCATTGAAAATGTCAACAAGATGATTCATTGTGGTGATCCTTCTCACGGTGGTGCCATGTATGGCTGTCCTCACTGTGGAAATCTTAAATTTGTTCCCTTTCGCTGTAAAAGTCGTTTTTGCCCTTCCTGCGGAAACAAATACAACCAGCTTCGTTCTTTTCATATGTCCTGTAAGCTTGTTTCTTGCGTTCATCGCCATTGTGTTTTCACTATCCCAGCGGAACTTCGCGTTTATTTTCTCGAAGACAGGACTCTCTTAGATTGTTTATTTCATTCTGTTCGTGATGTTGTCTTACGCATGTTTTCCAAAATGAATAAAACCGAAAACTTTACTCCTGGGCTTATCTGTGTTCTTCACACTTTTGGGCGTGATTTAAAATGGAATCCTCATATCCACGCTCTCATCTCAGAGGGTGGGGCTGGTAACATCACTCCTTGGCGTCCTGTCAAACACTTTGATTACAATTTCCTTCGTAATGCTTTTCGCAAAGTACTGCTTGAACGACTTACCTCCCGCATTGGTCCGGCTTTTCGCAAAGTCAAAAATGAAATGTACACGAAACACGCTGACGGCTTTTATGTCCGTGCAAAACCAAATCTTTGCACTCCTGATATCACCATTAAATACATCAGCCGATACCTCGGCAGACCTGTTATTGCCACATCGCGTATTGATACTTATGACGGTGAAAACGTAACCTTTCATTACACCAGACACGAAGACAATAAAACTGTTACTGAAACCATTCCTGCTTTAAACTTCATTCAAAAACTCATTGTCCATATCCCCGAAAAAACATTTCAAAATGCTTCGCTACTATGGGATATATGCAAAACATCATAAGCAGGAAAAGAAGCTCCATAAATGTATTTCTGCCGAAAAACAACGTTTCCTACGTTCTATTCAGGACTGGCGGCAATCCATTCTGCTCTCTTTCGGATACGACCCTCTCTGTTGTTCCGAGTGTGGTACTTCTACGTTGGTTTTAGAAGTTTACCACAAAAAAAACTACTATTTGAACAATATCGAAAGGTTATGAAATATGGATAAATCCATGTTCATAATAAT
>VOFB01004941.1_pt1 | contig 19576 bp, 41 predicted proteins | sample 5384141 | NCBI WGS metagenome assembly VOFB01 (sample SAMN12384721, study PRJNA508395) | human gut metagenome | isolation source: healthy gut A | host: Homo sapiens | reverse complement strand
ATTACGTATTAAGTTAATTTAAAACTTGACAAATTCTGAAATGTGGAACATAATATGGGCGTCTGATAGAAAAAACAAAGAATGTTTTTCAGAAAGGGTGATCACGATGTCACAGAGTAAATCAAGTTAAATGCAACCGAAGAGGTGCAGGAATTTGTGAATGCTGCAAGCAGATGTGATTTTGATATTGATGTTTATTACAAACAGATTTTTAATTGATGCCAAATCAATCCTTGGTGTACTTAGTCTGGATCTGACCAGAGAACTGACAGTAGACTGCCACGGGGAGAGCCGGGAATTTGATCGTACATTGAAGAAATTTGCAGTTGCATAAATTTGCATTTTTATAACCGAATAATTATTGCAGAAGACGGGTCTGGAAGATGAACTACAGATTCGTTTTTCTGTATTATGACTGTGTTCAGAGTAATTCCATAAAATATAACTGCTTCATAGTTTATCAGAAGAACTTATTTGATTTGTTTTGCTTAAAAACAGGGGAAATTCATTATTGACAAACGAAAAAAATGAATGTGACAACCGGTAAGGTTTACTGGTCCGTTTTGCAGAAGGAGCGTCGCGGAGATTATGGCGGAGGTACCGTACAGGTTATTCCGCACATTACGAACGAAATCAAGAGCCGCTTTTTCACAGAGTGACAAAAGGTCCGCAGACGAGGACAGGTAATTGCCATCATCGAGGTTGGTGGTTTGCCAACAGTCGGTGATATTGAAAGTCAGCCGTTCCTGGAAGCAATTCGTCAGTTCCAGCTCAATGTGGGACATGACAATGCAATCCTGATCCACGTAACACTGATCCCGTATCTTCGTGCTTCCGGAGAGATGAAACCAAACCCACCCAGGCCAGTGTAAAAGAACTTCAGGGAATGGGAATCCAGCCGGATGTCCTGGTATGCAGAAGTGAGTATCCTCTGACCGAGGATATCCGTGGAAAGATCGCCCTGTTCTGTAATGTGCCTGTAAGCAATGTGCTTCAGAATCTGGATGTGGAATATTTATATGAAGCTCCTCTTGCAATGGAGAGAGAAAAGCTTGCAGACGTAGTACTGCAGAGCTTAAGGACTGGAGAATCGCAAACCAGATCTTACAGACTGGGAAAATATGGTAGAAAATCTCCGCCACCCGGATAAAACTGTGAAAATCGCAATTGTAGGTAAATATACACAGCTTCATGATGCATACTCAGTGTAGTAGAGGCACTGAAGCATGGCGGGATCTCTTCATGCCGTGCAAAAGTAGATATCATATGGGTGGACTCTGAAGAACTCAATGAAAAAAATTTGGATCAGACTCTCCATTCTGTAGATGGAATCCTGGTTCCGGGAGGTTTCGGGAAACCGTGGTACAGAAGGAATGATCCTTGCGGCACAGTATGCAAGAGTACATAAGATTCCATATCTTGGAATCTGTCTGGGAATGCAGATGGCTATTGTGGAATTCGCCCGCCATGTACTTGGATACGAAGATGCCAACAGTATTGAACTGAATCCGCAGACAAAGCATCCGGTCATTGCATTGATGCCAGACCAGGAGGATGTGGAAGATCTTGGAGGAACTCTTCGTCTTGGAAGCTATCCGTGTGTGCATTGCAGAAGGCTCCAGATCCTATGAGCTCTTTGGAAAAAAGAGATTCAGGAGCGTCACAGACATCGTTATGAAGTAAACAACGCATTCCGTAAGGAACTGGACGAAAAGGAATGTCCATTGTAGGAACATCCCCGGATGCTCACATTGTTGAGATGATCGAAATTGCCGGACATCCGTTCTTTGTGGGAACACAGGGACATCCGGAATTTAAATCCAGACCAACTCATGCACATCCGCTGTTCCGTGGATTTGTGCAGGCGGCAGTTGACAAAAAGACGGCAGAAGAAGAATCTGCAATGAAAGGATGAGAAAAATGAGAGAAGTAGGAAATCAGCAACAGGCAGGGCCTCTACCGCCCTGAATTTGAACATGATAACTGTGGTATCGGAGCAGTTGTCAATATAAAGGCAAGAAAACACATGATACTGTTGCCAATGCTCTTAAGATCGTAGAGACATCTTGAACACCGTGCAGGTAAGGATGCAGAAGGCAAAACCGGTGATGGTGTAGGTATCCTTCTCCAGATCTCCCACAAATTTTTCAAGAAGGTCTGTAAGAAAGAAGGGATTTGAGATTGGCGAGAGAGAGAATACGGCATAGCCCAGCTCTTTCTTCCCCGCAGCATGAGATCAAACGCGCACAGGCAAAAAAAATGTTCGAGATCATTGTGGAAAAAGAGGGACTGGAATTCCTTGGCTGGAGAGAGTGTTCCGGTAATTCCGGAGGTGCTTGGACACAAGGCCAGAGAATGTATGCCTTACATTATGCAGGCATTTATCAAAAAGCCAGATGAGGTAGAAAAAGGACTTCCGTTTGACCGTATGCTCTACATTGCACGTCGTGAGTTTGAACAGAGTAACGACAATACTTACGTAGTTTCTATGAGCAGCCGTACGATCGTTTACAAAGGTATGTTCCTGGTAGGACAGCTCCGTACTTCTTCGGCGACCTTCAGAACCCGGATTACGAGTCTGCCATCGCAGTGGTACATTCCGTTTCAGTACCAACACAAACCCAAGCTGGGAGAGAGCTCATCCAAATCGTTTCATGGTACACAATGGAGAAATCAATACCATCCGTGGTAACGCAGATAAGATGCTTGCCAGAGAAGAAAATATGGAGTCACCATATCTGAAGGATGAGCTTCACAAGGTCCTTCCTGTAGTTAACCGCAAATGGTTCCGACTCCGCAATGCTTGATAATACCTTGGAATTCCTTGTAATGAGCGGAATGGAACTCCCGCTTGCAGTGATGATCACTATCCCAGAGCCGTGGGCTAACAACGATACAATCTCACAGGAGAAGAGTGATTTTTATCAGTATTATGCGACTATGATGGAGCCATGGGACGGTCCGGCGTCCATTCTGTTCTCAGATGGCGATGTGATGGGAGCGGTTCTTGACAGAAACGGTCTTCGTCCATCCAGATACTATATCACTTCGGATGGCTATATGATCCTTTCCTCCGAAGTTGGTGTTCTTCCAATTCCGGATGAAAGATCGTATTAAAAGAACGTCTTCATCCCGGAAAAATGCTTCTTAGGTAGATACTGTACAAGGGAAAAGTGATCGATGATGATGAACTGAAAGAAAATATGCGAAAAAACAGCCTTATGGTGAGTGGCTAGACAGTCAATCTGTTAGAATTAAAAGATTTAAAGATTCCAAATGAAAAGTTCCGGAAGAATACAGACACCGAGCAGAGAGCACGCCTGCAGAAAGCATTCGGCTATACTTATGAGCAGTACCGTACTGCCATCCTTCCATGGCGTTAAATGGATCTGAGAGCAATCGCAGCCATGGGAAATGATACACCACTTGCAGTATTATCCAATCGTACATCGAGCCATTATTTAATTATTTCAAGCAGTTATTTGCACAGGTAACAAATCCGCCAATCGATGCGATCCGTGAGGAGATTGTCACCAGCACAAGCGTTTATGTAGGTAAAGACGGGAACCTTCTGGAGCAGAAACCGGAAAACTGTCAGGTATTAAAAGATTAATAACCCAATTCTGACAAATACAGATCTGTTAAAGATCAAATCTATGAATAAAAAAGGATTTGAGGTTGTAGAACTTCCTATTACATTACAAGAATACATCTCTTGAGAAAGCCATTGATCGTCTTTTCGTAGAAGTAGATAAAGCATTCCGCGAGGGTGCAAACATCCTTGTTCTTTCAGACAGAGGAGTAGATGAAAACCATATGGCAATCCCTTCTTTTCTAGCAGTATCCGCAATTGCATCAGTACCTGATTAAGACAAAGAAAAGAACATCCTTGCAATGATCCTGGAGACCGGGGAACCAAGAGAAGTTCATCATTTTGCAACTTTATTAGGTTATGGTGCAAGTGCTATTAATCCGTATCTTGCACATAGACCATCAAGAACTAAGATGGGTATTTCAACAATTCAATCATATCAGGGTGCTAAGATATTTGAGGCGATTGGAATTAATTCAGATGTAATAGATAAATATTTTACGAATACAGTCAAGCCGTGAAGGTGGAATCACTAAAGGATATTCAGGAAGATGTTGAGACACTTCACTCTAAGGCATTTGATCCACTTGGACTTTCTACAGATACTACTCTTGACAGCTCAGGCGCTCATAAGATGAGAAGCGGCAAGGAAGAACATCTGTATAACCCACAGACAATACATTTGTTACAGCTTGCTACAAGAACAGGAAGATTACAAGACATTTAAGGAATATACAGCTCTTGTTAATAAGGAAGAGGGCGTTAAGAACTTAAGAGGTCTTATGAACATTAAGTTCCCTAAGAAGGGAATCAGCATTGATGAGGTTGAAAGTGTTGATTCTATCGTAAGAAGATTCAAGACTGGTGCTATGTCATATGGTTCAATATCAAGAGAGGCACATGAAACTATGGCTATTGCCATGAACATGCTTCATGGTAAGTCTAACTCAGGTGAAGGTGGAGAGGACATTGACAGATTAAAGGTTGGTCCGGATGGTCTTAACAGATGCTCTGCAATCAAGCAGGTTGCATCAGGAAGATTCGGCGTTACTTCTAGATACCTTGTAAGCGCACAGGAGATTCAGATTAAGATGGCACAGGGTGCTAAGCCGGGTGAAGGTGGACATCTTCCAGGAAAGAAGGTGTATCCTTGGATTGCAAAGACTCGTCTTTCAACTCCGGGTGTTGCGCTTATTTCACCACCACCACATCATGATATATATTCAATCGAGGATCTGGCACAGCTTATATACGACCTTAAGAATGCTAACAAGAATGCAAGAATATCAGTCAAGCTTGTTTCAGAAGCTGGTGTTGGTACAGTTGCATCAGGTGTTGCCAAGGCGGGCGCACAGGTAATTCTTATTTCTGGTTATGACGGAGGTACTGGTGCAGCTCCAAGAAGCTCTATACATAATGCTGGACTTCCATGGGAATTAGGTCTTGCAGAGGCTCATCAGACACTTACAATGAACGGACTGCGTAATAAGGTTGTTATTGAGACTGATGGTAAGCTGATGAGCGGCAGGGATGTTGCTATTGCAGCAATGCTTGGCGCAGAGGAATTCGGATTTGCAACAGCTCCACTTGTAACTATGGGCTGCGTAATGATGAGAGTATGTAATCTTGATACATGCCCTGTTGGTGTTGCAACACAGAATCCTGAGCTTCGTAAGAGGTTTACAGGTAAGCCTGAATATGTTGTTAATTTCATGAGATTCATTGCACAGGAACTTCGTGAGATAATGGCTGACTTAGGAATTAAGACACTTGATGAGCTGGTAGGAAGAACAGATTTGCTTGAGCAGAAGAATGTTGCCAAGAGCGGACGTTCAGCAGAGATTGATTTATCACAGATTCTTGATAATCCATATGTTAAGCAGACAAAGATACATTATGATAAGAAAAATGTATTTGATTTCGAACTTGAGAAGACAGTTGATGAAAAGATTTTACTTAAGAAGTTCGAATCTGCCATGGAGACAGGAAGCAAGAGAAGTCTTGAAATCGATGTTGCCAATACAGACCGTACATTAGGAACACTTCTTGGCGCTGAGATTACAAGAAGATTTGATGATAAGCTTGATGATGATACATATACAGTAAAATGTAATGGCGCAGGTGGACAGAGCTTTGGTGCATTTATTCCTAAGGGACTTACACTTGAACTTGTAGGTGATAGTAACGATTACTTTGGTAAGGGACTTTCAGGTGGAAAGCTTATTGTATATCCACCAACAGGAAGTACTTATAAGGAAGACGAAAATATCATCATCGGTAATGTTGCATTATATGGTGCTACAAGTGGTAAGGCGTTCATCAATGGTGTTGCCGGAGAAAGATTCTGTGTAAGAAATTCAGGTGCAACAGCAGTTGTTGAGGGAACTGGTGACCACGGCTGTGAATATATGACAGGTGGTACAGTAGTAGTATTAGGCAAGACTGGCAAGAACTTTGCTGCTGGTATGAGCGGTGGAATTGCTTATGTTCTTGATGAAGACACAAGTCTTTACAAGAGAGTTAATAAGCAGCTCGTTTCAATGGAAGCAGTTTCTAATAAATATGATGTCCTTGAGTTAAAGCAGCTTATAACAGAACATGTTGCTTATACTAATTCTAAGAAGGGCAAGGAAATACTTGATAACTTTGGTGAATATCTTCCTAAGTTCAAGAAGATTATGCCACATGATTATAAGAAGATGCTTAACATGATAGTACAGATGGAAGAAAAAGGACTTAGCAGCGAACAGGCACAGATAGAAGCATTCTATGCGGCTACCAAGTAGGGTTGAGACGCAGTCGCGACTGACAGAAGCGAAGCTTTTGGAAGTGCGCCCGTAGGGACAGTGCAAGTTTATAACATACATGAAAGGAGCTAACCATGGGAAAGCCAACAGGATTTTTAGACTATGAAAGAGTTGAAGCCAAAGCGGTTTCACCTAAGGAAAGAATAAAGAATTTTAATGAATTTCATACACCTCTGTCAGAAGATGAGCAGAGAAAGCAGAGTTCACGCTGCATGGATTGTGGCGTACCATTCTGCCAGTCTGGTATGACAATAAAGGGAATGACTAGCGGATGTCCTCTTAATAATCTTATTCCGGAATGGAATGATCTTCTTTACACTGGAAACTGGGAACAGGCATATCACAGGTTACATAAGACAAGTAACTTCCCTGAATTTACAAGCCGTGTGTGTCCTGCACTCTGTGAGAAAGCATGTACATGCGGACTTAATGGCAAGGCAGTATGTACCAAAGAGAATGAAATGGCAATCATTGAACATGCATATGCCAAAGGTTATGCGAAAGCAAATCCTCCTAAGGTAAGAACTAAGAAGAGAATTGCTGTAGTAGGTTCAGGCCCTGCCGGACTTGCTGTAGCAGACCAGTTAAATCAGAGAGGACACAGTGTTACTGTATATGAAAGAGCTGACCGTATCGGTGGACTTTTAAGATATGGCATTCCTAATATGAAGCTTGAAAAGCATATAATTGACAGAAAGCTTGATATTATGAAGGAAGAAGGCATTGAGTTCGTAACTAATGCAAATGTTGGTGAGAACATTAAGGCTAAGAAGCTTATGGCAGATTATGATGCTGTAGTACTTGCGTGTGGTGCTGCTAATCCAAGAGATATCAATGCTCCTGGAAGAGATGCCAATGGAATATACTTTGCAGTAGATTTCCTTACAGCAACTACAAAGAGTCTTCTTGATTCAGGACTTAAGGATGGCAGATACATTTCTGCAAAGGATAAAAATGTTATCGTTATCGGTGGTGGTGATACAGGTAATGACTGTGTCGGAACATGTATAAGACACGGCTGTAAGTCGGTAACACAGCTTGAGATGATGCCAAAAGCACCAGATGAGCGTGCGGAGAACAATCCTTGGCCACAGTGGCCTTTAGTCTGCAAGACAGATTACGGTCAGGAAGAAGCAATTGCAGTAGCTTTGTGGAATTGTTATTTTGAATCGCTGTGAAATGAAAAAGAGTATATAAAGTATGGTCATGGGCATGAAAAAGCATGATTTTCCTGAAACAAAAATATGTTTTGTAATATTTTTACAACGGATTCATATGGTAAAGTTTAAAAATAAGTTGACAAAGCATGACCTCATTGCTATAATTAATGAACAAGGGCGTTCTTCAGGAAGGGTATCTTTTGAAGTGCGCCTTTTTTTTAAATAAATAAAAATAATGGAGAGAGGCATGACAGATGGAGAGAACACCATGGGGAATTACACCAGAGAAGAAGTGTTACAGATGGCAGAAGACGAGGATGTAGAATTCATTCGTCTTCAGTTTACCGATATGTTCGGTACTCTTGAAAAATATTGCGATTACAGCTCCGGAGTTGGAAAAGGCACTGAATAATGTATGTGTGATAGATGGATCTTTTATTGCCGGAATTTCAGGGGAGAAAAGAGCGGATATGTATCTTTATCCGGATCTGGATTCTTTTGTGATTCTTCCGTGGCGTCCGCAGCAGGGAAAGGTAGCCAGACTGCTCTGTGATATGCATACACCAGATGGAACTCCATTTGAGGGCGAGCCCAAGATATATTCTTAAAAAATGTGGCCGGATGGAATGAAATGGGATACCTTTTTGATGTCGGATCCGGAATGTGAGTTTTTCCTATTCCACACAGAAGATGATGGAAACCTACAACTTTAAGCTCATGAAAAGGCCGGATATTTTGGATATCAGTCCGCTGGATCTTGGGAGAAAATGCCAGAAGAGATATGGTTCTGAATCTTGAGGATATGGGATTTGAGGTGGAATCCTCTCATCATGAGACAGCACCCGCACAGCATGAGATAGATTTTAAATTGATGAGATCCGTGAAATGGCTGACTGAATTATGACTTTTAAGATGGCGGTTCGGACCATTGCCAAACGCCATGGACTTCATGCGACATTTATGCCGAAAGCCAAAGTTTGGAAGTAAATGGTTCCTGGAATGCATATTCATTTTTCACTTGTTTAAAGATGGAAAAATATATTTGCAGATCCGAATGGATCCGACCAGATTCAAGTGAAGAGGCATACTATTTTATCGGAGGTCTTCTGGCTCACAGCCGTGAGATGACTGCTGATCACCAATCCGCTTGTAAATTCTTATAAGCGTCTTGTACCTGGATTTGATGCGCCTACAGAGCTGACCTGGACGAGAAATAACCAGAATTCACTGATCCGCATTTCCAGATTTAAGATCAGATACCAGGAATCGAGCTGAAAGCCCGGATGCTGCATCCAACCCATACCTTGTTTTTGCGGTATGCCTGGCAGCCGCCTGGATGGAATTCAAAGAAGATCTATATCCTACCAAGGCATCGGATCGTTCTTTTTCCGAGTCGGACCAGAAAGAACTATGAATATAGAAATTTCCGGAGAACCTGGATGAAGCCCTCACACTTTTGAGGACAGCAGCTGGATGAAGGAACTTGGGAGAAGAGTTTTGTGAAACAGTATGCGCAGCCAAAAGAAAAAGAATGGCTGAATTATATCCCAGGAGACACTGGGAGATCGAGTCTGGGAAATCAGATCTGTATGAACAAGATTTAAGATAAAGAGTGGCATGGTATGAACAGCAGCATTGTGATTGCATTACCGAAAATAGAAGATGCAAAAAAATCCGCACAGTCCTAACCGATATGGATTCACGGTGGCGGCAGTATGCAGGTGCCAATGCCCTGCCAGTATCTGGATTGATGGCGGCGTTTTCTGATTTGTGGTTATCATCTGACGGATATGTATTACCGTGATCTTCTGGACTATATGCCGGATTATTTTTGAAATGCTGCTTATGGCCTCCCGGGAGTGATCAGTGAGGCGCCAACATCCATTTTATGCGTGGGAATGCCTCTGAAAGTCGGAGATCTGGTAAATACGGTAAGCATGATGCTTTCCCAGATCGAAAGGCGTTGGAAAAAGATAAGAAAAACCGAAGCAGCGTTCATGGAAAGAACAGAATTATATTTCAAATGCAAAGATGCTTTTAATGGAAAGAAATCACCTGAGCGAGGATGACGCATACCGCTATATCCAGAAATGCAGTATGGATCCGGGAATGGAATATGGATGGAACATGGAAAAAGAAATTCAATATGGGAGGAACTCGTTCTGTGGTAAAAATCTCCTGAACCAGGAGGGACAGGAAATCGTTTTGCGCTGTTCACAGCATCCGTAATATGGGTGACGTGGCATTTATCATTCTTAGAAACTACTTGAATTGAGGATGAGGAAGTATTATTCCATGACAGTCTATGAAAATGAAATGGCAAATGTTTCCATTCATGAATTGAAGGAAGCAATGACGATCAGGGTGAAATATGGGTGAATCCTGCATGAAAAAAAAGAAGGGCTTTTTTTCAGAGTATATGAAAAACGGAAGAAGAAATCGTATTCGTCATATTGAAGGATTTTATCAACACCGGCAGAGCCTCTTCCAATGGCAATCGACAAATGGAAACTAAATACTTCACTGGAAGCAAAATTAAACTACAGTCCGATTTCCCTGAGAAATATTCAGGAGCGTTCAAAATTTAAAATCCAGGAGGCACTGACAAAAGCATTTCGTGATTATCTCTACGGACAGGGATTTACAGAAATCCACACTCCGAAGATCGGAGCCAGAGGTGCAGAGGGTGGTGCAAATCTGTTCAAGCTGAGTTATTTCCATAAACCGGCTGTTCTTGGCACAGAGCCCGCAGTTTTATAAACAGATGATGGTAGGTGTTTTTGACCGTGTATTTGAGACCGGTCCCTGTATTCCGTGCAGAGAAGCACAACACAAAACGTCATCTGAACGAATATACAAGCCTTGATTTTTCGAGATGGGATATATTGACAGCTTCGAAGAAATTATGGCAATGGAAACAGGATTCCTCCAGTATGCCATGAACCTTCTGAAAACAGAATATGCAAAAGAAGTACAGATTTTGAAGCTTGATATCCCGGATGTATCAAAATCCCGGCAGTCCGTTTCGATGTAAGCCAAGGAACTGGTATCACAAAATATAACCGTAAGATCCGCAACCCATATGATCTGGAGCCGGAAGAGGAGACGTTGATCGGAAGATATTTCAAAGAGGAATATGATCGGATTTCGTATTTGTCACACATTATCCATCCAAGAAGAAGAAACGTCCGTTCTATGCGATGGATGATCCGAAGACGCAAGATTTACCTTAAGCTTTGACCTTCTGTTCCAAGGGCCTTGAGATCACAACAGGTGGTCAGCGAATCCATGACTACAATCAGCTGACAGAAAGATTGATGAAAGAGGTATGACACAGGAAGGTATGGATCAGTATCTGGATACGTTTAAGCATGGCATGCCGCCTCACGGAGGACTGGGAATTGGTCTGGAACGTCTGACCATGCAGCTTCTTGGTGAAGAGAATGTTCGTGAAACCTGTCTTCCCGTATCCGTCTGGAACCGTAAATAAGAAGTCGGAAATAAAAGCAATAAGATGTTACAGGCAGTATATATAGGAGAAAATAATGGCAAAGATCATAGATGATGAAACAATTGAAAATGTCTGCATCCTTGCAAAGCTTTCTCTGACAGAGGATGAGAAAGGAAAAAGCAAAAGCTGAAATGCAGAAAATGCTGGACTATGTAGACAAGCTGGATGAGCTTGATACATCGGAAGTAGAGCCTATGTCCCATATTTTCCAGGATGAAAACGTATTTCGTGAAGATGTTGTGACAAACGGAGACAACCATGAGGCGATGCTTGCCAATGCACCGAAACAGAAAGAAGGACCAGTATCAGGTTCCGAAAACAATTGGATAGGAGACAGGACAATGGAGTTGGAAAAAATTAACAGCCCTGCAGCTTGGGGAAAAAAATAAAACAGCGTCAGGTCAGCGTCCTGGATGGAGTAAAAACTGTTTTTGAACAGATAGAGAAAGAGGATTCAAAGTACACGCTTATCTTGACACATATAAAGAAGAAGCATACAAACGTGCAAAGAAGTACAAAAAGGCATCGAGGACGGTACTTACACCAGTCCTCTTGCCGGTGTACCGATCGCGATCAAAGATAATATCTGTATTAATGGAAAGAAAACTACCTGTGCATCAAAGATTCTTGAGAATTTTGTGCCTCAGTATAATGCAGAAGTAATTGATCGTCTGGAAAAAAGCCGGACTGGTCATTATCGGAAAAACAAACATGGATGAATTTGCCATGGGAAGTACCACAGAGACTTCCGCTTACGGCATCACCAGAAACCCATGGAATCTGGAACACGTACCAGGCGGTTCTTCAGGTGGTTCCTGTGCTGCAGTGGCAGCAGGGGAAACTTATCTGGCACTTGGTTCAGATACAGGCGGATCTATCCGTCAGCCAAGTTCCTACTGTGGTGTAACCGGAATTAAACCAACCTATGGAACAGTATCCCGTTACGGTCTTGTAGCTTATGCATCTTCCCTGGATCAAATCGGACCTGTAGGAAAAGATGTATCTGACTGTGCAGCTCTTCTGGAGATCATCGCAGGACATGATACAAAAGACAGCACATCCATGAAAAGAGAAGAATCTTCAGTTCTCCAAAGAACTGACAGGAGATATCAAGGGGATGAAATTCGGAGTTCCTGAAGAATATCTGGCAGAGGGACTTGATCCGGAAGTAAAAGATGCCTTTATGGGTTTATGAATACGCTGAAGAGAACTGGGGGCAATTGTAGAATTTTTTCTCTATCAAAACCATGGAATACATGATTCCGGCTTATTATATTATTGCCAGCGCAGAAGCAAGTTCCAACCTGGAACGTTTCGACGGCGTGTAAAATACGGTTTCCGTGCAGCAGAATATGACGGGCTTCACGACATGTATAAGAAGACAAGAACAGCAGGTTTCGGCGAGGAAGTAAAACGCCGTATCATGCTTGGATCCTTCGTCTTAAGCTCCGGTTACTATGATGCTTATTATCTGAAAGCACTCCGTACAAAAGCTCTGATCAAAAAGAGTTTGATCAGGCCTTTTCTAAATATGATGTGCTCCTTGCCCCGGCATCACCCTTTACGGCACCGAAGCTGGGTGAGAGCTGAAAGATCCCCTTGCCATGTATCTTGGAGATATCTACACGGTAGCAGTCAACCTCTGCGGTCTTCCGGGAATCACAGTTCCATGCGGAAAAGACAGCAAGGTCTCCCAATCGGGATCCAGATGATCGGGGACTGTTTTATGGAAAAGAAAATGTTGCGTGCAGCACACGCCTATGAGAAAAAGCGGTGATTTCGGAACACCAGTGGAAGGAGGCAAAAAGGCATGAAACAGTACGAAACAGTCATAGGCCTTGAAGTGCATGTGGAGCTTGCAACAAAAACAAAAATCTTCTGCGGATGCTCCACAGAATTCGGAGGAGCACCGAAATACCCATACCTGCCCGGTCTGCACCGGTATGCCGGGCTCTCTTCCGGTCCTCAACAAAAAAGTGGTAGAGTTTGCCATCAAGGCAGGTCTTGCGGCAAACTGCCATATCAATCAGTACTGTAAGTTTGACCGAAAGAACTATTTCTACCCGGATAACCCACAGAACTACCAGATCTCTCAGCTCTATCTGCCAATCTGCCATGACGGCTATGTGGAGATCGAGACAGAAGCAGGCAAAAAAAGTCCGGATCCATGAGATGCATATGGAGGAGGATGCCGGCAAGCTGATCCATGACGAGTGGGAAGACTGCTCCCTGGTTGACTACAACCGAAGTGGGGTACCGCTGATCGAGATCGTATCTGAGCCGGATATGAGAAGCTCCGAGGAGGTTATCGCATATCTGGAGAAGCTCCGCTGCACCATGCAGTATCTTGGAGTTTCTGACTGTAAGCTGCAGGAAGGATCTATGCGTGCAGATGTAAACCTTTCTGTGAGAGTGGCAGGAAGTGATACACTTGGAACCAGAACAGAGATGAAGAACCTGAACTCCTTTAAGGCCATTGCGAGAGCAATCGAAGGAGAGAGAGAGCGTCAGATCGAGCTTCTGGAGGATGGAAAAGTGTCACTCAGGAGACAAGAAGATGGGACGATAACAAAGAGTCTTCCCATGCTATGCGTTCCAAGGAGGATGCACAGGATTACCGTTACTTCCCGGACCCTGGATCTTCCGCCGATCCACATTTCCGATGAGTGGATCGCAAAAATCAGAAGTGAGATGCCAGAGTTCCGGGAGGAGAAGGCTGCCGTTATCAGAGTGAGTTTGGCTTCCGGAGTATGATTCCCAGATTCTTACAGAGTCCAGACATCTGGCTGACTTTGTTTGAAGATGTGGCTACGCTGAGCGGCAATCCGAAAAAGGCGGCAAACTGGTTTATGGTGGAAGGTGCTTCGTCTTATGAAGGAAAAAGGCATTGAGGCTGAGAAGTTAAGATTTACACCGCAGCATCTTGCAGATCTTCTTTCCAATGGTCGATAAGAAGGAGGTAAGCCCACAGAACGCCAAGAAAGGTATTTGAAAAGGTATTTGATGAGGATGTTGATCCGGTAGCTTATGTGGAAGAGCATGGCTTAAAGATCGTGGAGGATACCGGGCTTTAGCAGCACCATCAGCAGGATTCTGGATGAGAACCCTGGACCGCTGTCTGAGCTTCTTGGAGGTAAAGAGAAGGTTATGGGCTTTTTGTCGGTCAGATCATGAAGGAAATGAAGGGCAAGGCAAACCCGGCAAGCGTGAGAGAGCGCTGCTGGCTGAGGTTGAGAAGAGAAAGTAGATTTACAGGAGGATAATCAGATGGTTACCGTAAATCAGAATTATTTAAAACTTCCGGGAAGCTATCTTTTTCTACAATTGGAAAAAAAGTAAGTGCTATAAAGAAGAGAATCCGAATAAAGAGGTGATCAGCCTTGGAATTGGTGATGTGACACAGCCGCTGGTTCCGGCTATTATTGATGCCTTCACGGAAGGCAGTCGAGGAGATGGCTCACGCAGAGACTTTTCACGGTTATGCGCCAGATCTGGGGTATGAATTCCTGAGAAGGGCAATCGCAAAGAACGATTACCAGGACAGAGGATGCAATATTGCAGCAGATGAGATTTTTGTTTCTGATGGCGCGAAAAGTGATTCTGGTAATATTCAGGAGATTTTTTGGAACAGATAATAAGGTTGCTGTGTGTGACCCGGTTTATCCTGTATATGTAGATACCAACGTTATGGCTGGACGTACTGGTCTTTATAATACGGTTCGTGAAAATTTTGACGGTGTGATCTATATGCCATGCCGCAAAAGGAGAATGGATTTTTGCCGGAGCTTCCATTAGAAGTGCCGGATCTGATCTATCTTTGCTTTCCAAATAATCCGACCGGTTCTGCTATTACAAAGGATGAATTGCAGAAATGGGTGGATTATGCCAACAAAAACGGCTGCGTGATCATCTATGATGCAGCATATGAGGCATATATTTCCGAGGAGGATGTCCCGCACAGCATTTATGAGTGTGAAGGTGCGAGAACCTGTGCCATCGAGCTGCGCAGCTTTTCCAAAAATGCCGGATTTACAGGTGTTCGCCTTGGATTTACCGTTATTCCTGGAGGAACTGGTAAGAGATGGGGTATCACTTCACAGATCTGTGGGCAAGACGTCACGGAACTAAGTTTAATGGTGCTCCGTATTGTACAGAGAGCAGGCGAGGCTGTCTATTCTAGAGGCAGGTAAGGCACAGCTGAAGGATCAGATTGGCTATTATATGAGAAATGCAAAGCTGATCCATGATGAGCTCTGCAAAGCAGGCTTTTCCGTTTCCGGTGGTGTGAACGCTCCTTATATCTGGCTGGAAACACCGGATAAGATGACTTCCTGGGAGTTTTTTGATTATCTCCTTAAAAATGCAAATGTGGTTGGTACGCCAGGTTCTGGTTTTTGGTTCTCATGGAGAGGGCTATTTCCGTCTGACTGCGTTTGGAACTTATGAGAATACTCTGAAAGCCATTGACAGGATCAAGAGTTTGTAATTATAATTGAAGAAAGCTGAAAAACAGGGCGCATCTCTGGCGAAAGCTGGGGATGTGCCCTTTTCGAAGGAGGAGTCTGGATATGAAGATCAATCGTATTGAGCATATGTGTGAGGGAATGGACATGTGATTATCAGGAGCTGCTGGATGAGCAGCAGTTAAATGGGAAGTGCGGCTTTATGCAGAGGTGACTCTGGAACCGGGATGTTCTCTTTGCTTTCATATGCATTATGGGGAGAGTGAGACCTATTATATTCTGACCGGGGAAGGGGAATATAATGACAATGGGACTTCCTGAGACATGTGAAAAGCAGGCGATATTACCTTTACACCAGATGGAAGAGGTCATGGACTGGCGAATACGGGGAATACGGATATGGTGTTTATGGCGTTGATTATTAAAGATTGAGAGTGTTGCTATGCTCGCAAATCTGCCGAAAAATCCCCAAGCCCCACAAGCAGTAATTCCGCTGCCACCTCCCCTGTGTATCGGTTAGAACTGGTTCAAATGGGTATGACTTATCACTTTGAGAGTTTGGCTCACAAACGATTGCGGGTGTGTGGCAAAAGGGATGGTGAAAATATTTAGGAGTTTAGAAATGAATCATACAGCAGAGAAATTACTTACATTTATCAAAGAGAGCCCTACTGCATTTCAGGCAGTGGAGATGATGAAAACAAGATTTACGGAGAATGGATTTACAGAGTTAAAGGAAGATGAGCACTGGGGAGATAAAAACGGTGGGAAGTATTTGTGATCCGAATCATTCGGCAATCATTGCATTTTACCGTGCCGGAGGTTTCAGCGACGTGTTCCTATATTATTGCAAGCCACAGTGATTCCCCGTCCCTTTGAAGATCAAGGAGAATCCTGAGATAGGTGGAAAATGGGTATGTGAAACTGAATGTGGAACTTTATGGTGGTGCGCTTCTGGCTCCCTGGTTTGACCGCCCCCTTTCTGTGGCTGGACGTCTGATCGTGAAGGAGGATGAACAGATTTGTGAGAAGCTTGTGACTGTGGACAAGGATATGTTGATGATTCCGAATCTGGCTATCCATATGAATCGTGAGGCGAACAGACGGATATAAGTATAATGTGCAGAAGGATATGCTGCCTCTTTTGGCCTGGAGAGCGCTAAGGGCAGATTTCTTCTAAAAACTGTGGCAGAGGCAGCAGGGGTGAAAGAAGAAGATATTCTGGGACATGATCTGTTTCTTTATAACAGAACTCCGGGTACGCTGTTTGGGGGAGTGAATGAGGAATTTGTTTCTGCACCCAGACTGGATGATCTGCAGTGCGCTTTCTCCTCTATGGAGGGACTGATTGCTGGAGGGAAATCGTGAAGAAAGCATTTCTGTACATATGGTAATGGATAATGAAGAGGTGGAAGCGGCACCAGGCAGGGGGTTGCATCTACTTTCCTTCGGATACCCTCCTTCGCATTAATCTGGGGCTTGGAAGAAGCTACGAGATTATCTGATCTCTGGCAAACAGCTTTATGATCTCTGCGGATAATGCATGCGATTCATCGAACTACCCTGGAGAAGGCGGATCCGGTGAACCGACCGCATATTAATGCCGGAATGCGGTGAAGTATAATGCGAACCAGAAATACTGCAGATGGTATTTCGGCAGCGATGTTTAAGGAACTCTGTAAAGGGCAGGGGTATCCTGTCAGGTTTACGTGAATCGTTCGGACGTAGCCGGCGGCTCCACTCTGGGAAATATTTCCAATACGCAGGTGGCTTTAAATACAGTAGATATTGGACTGCCGCAGCTGGCTATGCATTCTCCTTATGAGACTGCCGGTGTGAAAGATACCTGCGACTTTGTAAAGCTTGCGGGGGTATTTTATGCCTGATAACATTTTCAAGGGAAGCTATGAAGGTGCTTTCTACAGGAAGTGGACAGCAGATTCACAAAAAAGCAGTGTTTTTTGATGCTGATGGTACGATCTGTGATATTGAAAAGGGGACACCGGCCAGTGCTGTAGAGGCGATTACAAAACTGGTGAAGAATGGCCATCAGGCATGGCTGTGTACAGGAAGAAGCAGGGCGTTTGTGCGATTATCTGGAACAGATCCCTTTAAAGGAATGATCAGTGCCTGTGGATGTACAATTGAAAAGATGGCAAGGCTTTTAACAAGGGAAATGACCACGGAGGCAGCATGGCATTCGGTGGAGTCCTTCGGAAATATGGCATGATTCCGGTGATGGAGGGTGCTGATTGGATGTACTACGATAAGGATGAGTATAATACAGATATTAACTGGTATGCTGATCTGATCACAAAGGCTCTGGGGGCTAAAAGTGGCGTCCTGTTAAGGGGTATGAACACGACCTTCATATTAATAAGATCAGTTCTAAAGATCGTGCCGGGAAGTGATCTGAGAGGCCTGTGCGGGCTTGAGGACTATTATGAGTTTATTGGCCATGTAGGGAAGGTCTTGCCGGGGATACCATTGAGATGATCCCAGGCTTTTCAAGGCTGTTGGCATTGCTGTATGCAGGATTTTTGATATGCACATGAGGATACCATTGTATTTGGTGACAGCAATAATGACCTGTCTATGTTCGAATATGCAAAGACGAAGGTGGCAATGGGAAATGCGGCGCCTGGAATCAAGCTGGCTGATTACGTGACAACGGATATTTTTCATTATGGAATTAAAAACGGGTTGGAGCACCTGGGATTGTTAGCTGTTACTTTAGATCATTTCAGACAATTTGCGTACTCCGAGATAAGGGAGGATAAAATATGGCAGAGCGATTAAATTACCAATGTAAATTTGAAAAATACAAAAGAAGAGCTGATCAGATTGGCGTCCATTTTCACAGGCATCGGAACTGGGAGCTTCAGGAGTTTGAGACATCTGCTTTTATACAGGAGTATCTGGGAAAATTAGGCTATCGGTTTCGGATTGTGGAGCCTACGGGATCATTGCGGAGCATCCTGTCAGGATGAGGCAGCTTTGGCAAAAAGAAAGTTGTTGCTTCGCGCAGAGATGGATGCACTTCCTATACAGGAACAAAACTGGACTGTCTTACGCATCGGAAAATGCCAGGTCATGCATGCCTGTGGTCATGATGGCATCGTGGCTTCGGCGTTGGTGCTGGCGAGGATTCTGGCGGAAGAGGAGAGGTTTTCCAGTGCGGATGCGGTTTCTTTTGAACCTGCCGAAAATCGGTGAAGGTGCAAAGCGAATGCTGGCAGCAGGTGCCCTGATGGAGAACCAGATATTTTCTCATGTTTCATTACGCAGTGGATCAGTCTTTTGGAATGGCAGTGCATGAGGGACAGGCTTCGCTATGATCAATGGCATGGAAATCCGTGTTCATGGAAAATCCAGCCACTGGTGTGAGGCTCATAAAGGAATTGACAGTATTTATGCAGCTTCTCTGGTGGTAAAAAGCCCTTCATGATCTTAATGAAACGTATAAAGGAAAAAGGTCCTGCCTGATCGGAATCGGAACCATTCATGGTGGAGAATACTCTAATATTATTACAGATCTTGTGACTCTGCGGGGGAAATATCCGGGCTGCTTACGAAGAAGATTACCAGGCGCTGGATAAGCGGCTGAAAGGAAACCTGAATGAAATAGAAGCAAAAAGACGGGAACAAGGATCGAGTTGGAATATCAAAGCCTGCAGTTCTGCCTTTGCAAATGATCCGGAGCTTACCAGGATTGCGGAAACTGCAGGAAGGAAGATATTTGGAGGAGCAGTTTCTTCTGGAAGGCGAGGGCAGCTGTTTTTGTCCGGAGACAATGCCTATCGGTATTTTTTTACATACAAAGGGCTTGTTCAGTGTATTTCTGGCAGGAATTCCTGATAAGGGTTATCCGCTGCATCATCCGAAATTTCAGATTGATGAGGATATTTTGCCATATAGCCTGGAGGCCTTGTATGAGATACTGTCTGGCATTGACAGGGATATGTAACAGAATCCATTAAATCAATCTAAACTTTGCAAATGAACAGCCAGATAGTGAGTAAAAGCACTGAATAATGTAGTGA
>VOFB01004662.1_pt1 | contig 19580 bp, 30 predicted proteins | sample 5384141 | NCBI WGS metagenome assembly VOFB01 (sample SAMN12384721, study PRJNA508395) | human gut metagenome | isolation source: healthy gut A | host: Homo sapiens | reverse complement strand
ACGAGGGTTTATCTGATAAACGAGCGCGGGGATATGCGGAAGCAAAGCCCCAGCAGTCTTCGATATACCCGTCGCCGAGGAGCACCTTCTCTGCGGGAGCCGAGCACCACGAGGCCGAAACGGTCGTTGATGTTCAGCACAACGGTCGTTTATCTCTGGGTGCTTGACTCGGTCCAGCTTTTCAAGAACGGCTTCGGAAAGCTTGAATATCGGGGACACTGCGACGGAGACGACCATGACCTGTGTCCGCTCTGGAAGCCTCTGCGGACAGTACATGGCGCGACCCATCGGTATGGATTCGCTCGTCGAGAAGCCTGAATTTTGAAGCGCGCGACATCTGTTGCGAATATCGACGATGATGCCGTCGGCGATCTTATCCTCTGTCATGCATTCATCCACCGGTATTATGCTGTGGCTTCGGTCTGGTATATACCGGATATGATATGGCAGCGCCGGTCGAGCCAGAAGGCGGCGCACACCTTGTTGCGATAGTGCGCTCGGCGCTCGTCCATGCTGGTGGTGCCGACGTGGTTTATCTCGACCTTGCCGTTGAGTTTCGGGAAGCGCGCCTCGACGAGGTCTGCAACCGCTCGCATCGTCGTCATAGCAGGCGGAGTTTGAGATATAGCACTTTCCGCTGTAGTCAAGGCCGTCCTGCGCGTGCTCTTCCATGCGCGCGACGATCTCCTTGATGACCTTCTTCTTGGTGCGGATCTTGCTGCGCGGGATGAGGTGGCCGCCGTTATCCATGTTGAGCAGGGGGCAAATTTCAAGCAGGCCGCCAAACACTGCCGCCGCCTTGAGATGCGCCCGCCGCGGACGTAGCTGGAAAGGTCGGTGGAGAAGAACCAGTGGTGCAGGTACAGTCTGTTCTCCTCTATCCATGCGGCGAGCTCCTCCGCGGTGAGACCCTCGTCGCGCTTGGTCGCGGCGGTGTCCATCAGCAGGCCGTAACCGGAGGACGCGCCGAGAGAATCGACGATGTAGACCTTCCTGTCGGGGAAGCGCGCCAGACGTGGCCTGCGGTTTTGGACTTTGCGGATGTTGCGAGCTCAAGGTAAACATGATCTCCGCCGGGATCGCCAGCAGGAAAAGTCGCCACGGACGCTCCACCGGAATGAAGAAATAGACCAGCACGAATGAGGCTAACACAAAGGCTGAGAGAATGTACTTCAGCCTCGGCGGGCCTTTGAATACGCACAGAGCACCATATAGGTGAGCGCTGTGACGGAAATGCCACGGCGAACACCGCCATTCGACGATGCCGATTATCCACAGCGTTACGAACACAGTGAAGCGCCACGGTCATCATCCCGACCAGCGCTAACGCGATAATGGTGTCCACACTGTGGCTCGGCAGCTCCTCTTCGTCCTCGTCCTTCGGCTTTTTCCCATGCCGTCGTGCGACAGAGGATAGTCCACCGTCACGCCGAAGAGCGCGGCCATCTGAGTGAGGACAAACGCGTCAGGTATCGCCTCGCCGCGCTCCCATTTCGATATGCTCTTATCGGAGTAGTTAAGCCGCTGGCCAAGCCCGGCCTGCGTCATGCCCGCTCCTGTGCGGAGCTTGATTATGTTGCTGGCTGTTATAAGCCGGAGTTCTTCCCGATCAGGCCCTCTCATTTATGCGGCGGATGACCGCGGCGCGGCGCGCCCGTCGCCTGACAGTACGGGTATGGGATAGGTCAGGGTTCGCTTCGGCAAGCGCCATTCGACCATCTGGGGATGTCCCTTCTCAACGTCGCGACCCCTCCCGCGGGATTGTTCATGGCGTATATCTCGGCGATGAAGGCCTTGGCCTTCTCTTCGTCGTCGCCGGTTCTGGCGACGCCGAATATCTCCGCAAGATGCGCGAGTTTTTATAACGACCTCGCCGTAGTCCTCAAGGACTATCGGGAGAATGACAGCGTCGTAAGCCCGTGCGGGGTATATGCCGCCCATCGTGTGCGCGATGGCGTGAACGTTGCCGACGCCAGCCCGCGTGAACGCGAAGCCCGCTTTTGAACGATGCCTTCATGCATCCTCGCGCGCTTCCATGTCGCGCCGTTGTTATATGCGCGCTCAAGATATTTAAAGATCGCGATGACCGCTTCCTCGGCGAGCCGGATGCTCTCGGCGGTGTTGTTCGTCCAGCAGAGATGGGCCTCGACCGCGTGGGTCAGGCGCCGTCCATACCAGGTCGTGGACGTGGTTTTCTGCGGGAGGTCGCGTCGCTCGGATCCATGACCGCGTACAGCGCGGACGAGGTTCAGATCCACATGATTGCGTATTTGTGATGCGTTGCGGCGTCGGTAATGACGGCGGCGGCGTCGTCTCGAGCCGGTGCCCGCGGTCGTCGGCACGGCGACGAAGAGCGGCAGCCTGCGGCCGACTTTGAAAAGACCCGCCATGTCGCCTATCTGTTTGTCGGACGGACGATAAAGCGCGGCCGCGGCCTTTCGCGGCGTCAATCGGCGAGCCGCCGCCGATTGCGAGAAAGCCGTTGCAGTAATTGTCACGGTATGCTTCGCGGATCTTGAACACAGTGGTCGTGGAGGGGTTCGCCTCGACCTCGCTGAAAATGGTAATATTCGATACCGGCGGCCGCTGTGCTTTCGAGTATCGCCGGAGCGAGAGACTTGCCGACGTGCCGGTGACGACCATGACGCGGCTGACGTCATGCCCTTGAGCAGGGGAGCGATATTCTTCAGCCGCCCCCTCGCGCCAGGAGACGAGGATGGGCTTGCGCCAGTAGAGCGCGCGCTGCCGATGTTCATGCCCATCTGAAAGCTTCTGTACCATGCCTTATCAATAAATCGCATAATTGCCTCCGTTGTATAGATTTTCAGTTATCATCAGAGCCTATGCGGCCCTTTGCGTCGAATCTGCGCTTGTATTTTGCCAATGTGGAGTCAAGAGCGGCCGCGTCTATGCCAAGCTCACGGCTCAGCGCGATGAGGAAAACAGGCAGTCGCCAAGCTCCTGCTCTGTGTCCGCCGTCATTCTGAAATCGACCTTGCCGTAATCCTGAACCGCGCGCTCGAGCACTTCGAGCTGCTGCACCTCGTGGACAATGAGCAGTTTTTCGTCACCTTCCTCGACATGCCCTTCAAGGTCACGGACAATACCGTGCGCCACTATGTCGACCAGCTCCGGCGCAAGGTGCTCGAGCCGCTGCATGAGGTCTACGGCGTGGACGTGTCGGACGACGCGCTGCGCAAGGCCGTGGCCGAGCACAACGAGGTCTGCCGCATCCTGACCGAGATCGGCCAGTTCCGCAAGGAGGAAAACCCGCGCATCACGGGCTATGAGTACCACATCCTCAACCTCGTGAGCTACTGCTGCCCGAAGTATCTCATCGTCGATAAGCTGCGCGAGACGCTCGAGGAGCTGCGCCGCCGCGAGCCCGACGCCAAGCCGAACTTCCGCGTGAAGATCGCCGTCGTCGGCAGCGAGATCGACGACCCCGGCTTTACCAAGCTCGTGGAAGAGGCGGGCGCGCTCGTCGTGGTCGACCGCTTCTGCTTCGGCTCCACGCCCGGCCGCGAGGAAATTCATCTCGACCCCGACCTGCCGGTGCTCGAGAGCATCGCCCGGCACTACCTCACCACGAGCCAGTGCCCGCGCTACATGCAGCGCGAAAAGGTGGAGGGCCGCTGGCAGCTCGTGCGCGACCTGTGCAAAGAGTACCACGCGCAGGGCGTGCTGTACGAACAGCTCAAGTTCTGCGAGTACTGGGGCTATGAGCGCGCGCTGGCGAGCCACGTCATCACGCACGACTACGGCATCCCGTCCGTCGCGGTCGACCGGCAGAACGCCACCGGCGGCAACGGCCAGCTGCGCACGCGCGTGCAGGCATTCGTCGAGAGCCTGGAGATCAAACAGCTCCAGGCGCAGAGAGGAGGCAAGTGACCATGGCTGACAAAGAAAAGCGCTCCCTGCGGGAGTTTCTCCGCCACATCAATGACTATACATACCGCTTTGACCAAGAGCGGGGCCGGTTTCGCTACCGTGAGCTGCGCGGCGTGCGTGACACGGCGTTCGACTTTTACATGTGGCTCAAGTGCTGGAAGGACATGGTCGTCTTCGTGGCCAAATGCCCGGTGTCGGCCGTGCGCGCGCTGTTTCGCTACCAGTGGTTTGCGACCTATCTGACCTATCCGAACTTTGTCGACCGCGGCACGCTCGGCATGCGCGGCAACCAGCTGCGCATGGCCCGCGCGCAGTACGACCGCATCGTGAAAAAGGCCACCGACCTACTGCGCATCTCATTCGTGGCCGACGAGCACTTCCACCCCGGCAACAAACTGTCGAAGAAGGTCGTGCTCTTTGACGAGCTCGTCCCCGGCGAGATCATGGCCGGCTTCCCGAACCTCATCTACCTGCCGGCGCAGGTGCTGCCGGTGTTTCTGTGCTCCATCCTCGACCAGCAGATCACGCCGCCATATCTCGACGCGGCCGAAAACTTCGGCATCCCGGCCGACGTCTGCCCCCTGCCCTCGGCCGAGGCCGGCTGCGCCCTGCGCGACGAGTATCCCAAGCTCGGCACGTGCTTTGTCGCCTGCAACATGCCGTGCGACGGCAGCGTCGCCACGACGTCGTATCAGGACCGGTACTTCAACCTCCCGACGTACTACTTCGGCGTGCCCATCCGCTACAATGAGGAGGCGGTGCAGGACTACGCCGTCGAGGAGCTGCGGGGGCTCATCCGCTTCATCGAGGAGCAGACCGGCGAGACGTTCGACTGGGACGCGTTTTTCCGCGCCATGAAGGTCTACAACCAGGAGACGGAGTACGAACTGCAGAAGTGGGAGGTCAACCGCACGCCCTACCCGCAGATGACGGGCGAGACGTTCTGGATCTACCGCATGTTTTTCTACCATCTCTCCGGCGGCATGGACCCGCATTTTCTCGACACCGACCGCCGCGTCAACCGTATCATGATGCGCGGCTACCAGCAGAAAAAGCCCTGCGCCCCCGCGATGCGCCACCGCTGCGTCGAGTGGTCGTGCCCGGCGAACTTCTACCCCGACTTCTCCGTCTGGGCGGAAAACTGCTGGGGCATCAACGTCGTGGCGAGCATGGAATCCCTCATTTCCGACATCATCATCAACACGGAGGATCCCGATCAGGCGCTCGCCGACCTCGCCCGCAGCTATCAGCGCACTACCATGCGCAAGCACACGAAGGGCGGCTACGCGAACGTGCTCGACGAGCTGTGGATCGTCTGCAAGCAGTACAACGCCGACATGGTGCTCATGTACGACCAGATCTCCTGCAAGGGCATGGACGGTCTGCGCTTTTCGAGCCGCTTCTTGTTTCTGCGTATCTGGCGCTCAATGGCCGCTACGCCGGAGTCAACCGAGGCGTACATGTCGTTCGTCAGTTCGCTTGCCCGATAGTACAGGCCGTTGTTATGGATCGTGATCTCGGCGAGGAAGCGCCCGCGCTCAATGCTGAAGGTGACATAGGCTTCGGCCTCGGTCTTGAACAGACGGTCGAGCTTTGCTGATCTTCTTTTGTGGCATAGGCTCTCAGATCCTCGGAGGAATCCATCTTTTTCTCGGTAAAAGTGAACTTCATTAGTGCCAACTCCTTTCGATATCCACTGGTACCTTGAGGGGAAAAGCCCCTCTTTATGTGTTCATTATATCACAATGAACGACAGAAAAGAAGTGAATTTTGTGTAAATTGCAATAATCGGCACAATGCATTGTTTAGCGCCGGAAATTTCGGCACGTTGACCAAAAATTTCCGGCGCTGTCTTCATAATATTAATAGGTAGCTGACTCAGCCCTCGCCGCCGATGTGGATCTTCGCGTGGCGGCATATGGCCTCAAAGGTCTGCTGGCTTATGTCGTGCTCGATCTTGCAGGCGTCTGCCTCGGCTGTCTCTTTATCGACGCCTATGTCGATAAGAAACGCCGTCAGCGTCTTGTGCCGGTCAAGCATGCTCGAAGCGACCGCCATACCGGTGTCGGTCAGGGTTATCAGGCCGTCTTTGTCCATCGTGATATGCCCGCTTTCTCTGAGCCGTTTGGTCGCATAGCTTACGCTGGGCTTTGTCACGCCTAAGAACTCGGCCACATCGATGGAACGGACATAGCCATGTTTTTCCTTCATCATCAGCATTGCCTCGAGGTAATCCTCGGAAGCTCTCAATATCTCCATGGCAATCTGCACCATCCTTTGCTGTTTTGTAATATATAGGTTAACACAATTTAACCAAAAATGCAAGGTCGAAAAAATATTAAAAAAGCTATTGACACACAAGGTTAGTCGTGTTAAACTATGCCACGGTTAAAGGCGCTTAACCTTTTTCTTTTCGACTTTGGGTTAGATGCTGTTAACCGACCACAGAGCTAAGATACGGAGGGATATATATGATGCCGCTTACTCTGACAGACGCCGGTGAGGAGAACTTGATCCGAAAAGTCGGCGGCAGTCCTGAAGTAAAAAACATCTGGAAGACCTCGGCATTGTCGCGGGCGGAACCGTTACGGTCATTTCGACCATCGGCGGCAACGTCATCGTCAAGGTCAAGGAAGCCAGAATCGCCATCAGCAAAGAGATGGCAAGCAAGATCATGGTATAAACCAAAAAAGGAGAGAGGACTATGAAGACACTGAAGGAGACCAAGATAGGCGAAACTGTCAAGGTCGTCAAGCTCCACGGCGAGGGTCCTGTCAAGCGCAGGATCATGGACATGGGCATTACCAAGGGCGTCGAAGTTTACGTCCGCAAGGTCGCCCTCTGGGAGACCCCTGTTGAGGTCACTGTCCGCGGTTATGAGCTGAGTCTCAGAAAAGCCGACGCGGAAATGATCGAAGTCGAGTAAAATTTTTGGTCGGCAGTTAATTTAGTTTAACTTCAAAGGAGCTTAATGATGGAAAAACAGATCAAAATTGCCCTTGCGGGTAATCCGAACTGCGGCAAAACCACACTGTTCAACGCACTTACCGGCTCCAACCAGTTTGTGGGAAACTGGCCGGGCGTCACCGTCGAGAAAAAAGGAAGGCAAGCTCAAGAAGCATGACGACGTGGTCATCATGGACCTTCCCGGCATCTACTCCCGTCCCCATACACGCTGGAGGAAGTTGTTGCCCGTAACTACCTGATAAGTGAGCGCCCTGACGCGATACTCAACATCGTTGACGGTACCAACCTTGAGCGTAACCTCTACCTGACCACTCAGCTCACTGAGCTTGGCATCCCCGTGGTCGTTGCGATAAACATGATGGACGTCGTCCGCAAGAACGGCGACCAGATAAACATAAAGGAACTGTCCCGCGAGCTGGGCTGCGAGGTCTATGAGATCTCCGCTCTGAAGGGTGACGGCGTCATGGAGGACCGCAGCCGAGGCTGCAATAAAGGCCGCCAAGAACACCAAGACCGTTCCCATGCACACCTTCTCCGGTGTTGTTGAGCATGCTATAGCTCACATCGAGGAAGCCGCAGTTCACAACATGCCCGAGGAGCAGCAGCGCTGGTACGCAATAAAGATCTTCGAGCGTGATGACAAGGTGCTTGAGAAGCTCAGCATCCCCGCCGACGTTATGGCTCACATCGAGGAGGACATCAAGGCCGCCGAGAAGGAGCTGGATGACGACGCAGAGAGCATCATCACCAACGAGCGCTACGTCTACATAGCAAGCATTATCAAGGGCTGCTACAAGAAGAAAAAACAAGGGCGGCCTCTCCGCTTCCGATAAGATCGACAAGATCGTCACTAACCGCTGGCTCGGCCTGCCGATATTTGCGGTCGTGATGTTCCTCGTTTACTGGGTCGCAATGGTCGCTGTCGGCGCTCCCGCTACCGACTGGGCAAATGACGGCGTGTTCGGCGACGGCTGGCACCTGTTCGGCATCGGCTCTTCCGAGTACAATGACGTCAACGACGAATACACCGCTGGCTCTCACCGCAGTAGACGCGTTCCTCGGCACTGAGACCGACGTTGAAGCAGACGACTTCGACGGCGACGCTCTCCCTGAGGCAGAAGCGTTCCAGCCCGAGTCGGCGAAGCTGTCATCGGCGTTGAGGATGAAGAGACCCTCGCGATCAACGACATGACCGCTTACTATGACGCCATCCCTGAGGATGCCGACGAGGATTCCACTGTAGCTATGACCTATGTCGATGCTACCCTCAAGGAGAACGGCTTTGACGCTCCCGACCCCGCTGACTACGGCGTATGGGTCCCCGGTATCCCTGTTCTCATCGGTGACGGCCTTGAAGCGCAGGCGCGCCTGACTGGCTCAGCGGACTTATCCTTGACGGTATAGTTGCCGGTGTCGGCGCGGTCCTTGGCTTCGTTCCCCAGATGCTGGTCCTGTTCCTGATGCTCGCCTTCCTCGAGGCCTGCGGCTACATGGCTCGTATCGCATTCGTCCTTGACCGTATCTTCCGTAAGTTCGGTCTTTCCGGTAAGTCCTTCATCCCGATGCTCATCGGTACCGGCTGCGGCGTGCCCGGTGTTATGGCTTCCCGTACCATCGAGAACGAGCGTGACCGCCGTATGACCATCATGACCACGACCTTTATTCCCTGCGGCGCAAAGGTCCCGTTCATCGCAATGATCGCAGGCGCTATCTTCGGCGGCAGCGCAATTGTCTCCACCTCCGCATACTTCGTCGGCATGGCCGCTATCATCATTTCCGGTATCATGCTCAAGAAGACCAAAATGTTCGCCGGCGACCCCGCTCCGTTCGTTATGGAGCTGCCCGCATACCACTGGCCGACTCTCGGCAACGTTCTCCGCGTTCCATGTGGGAGCGCGGCTGGAGCTTCATCAAGAAGGCCGGTACCATAATCCTTCTCTCCACTATCTTCGTATGGTTCACCACCTACTTCGGTGTTGTTGACGGTACCTTCCGTATGCTCTCCGAAGAAGAGATCAGCTACTCCATCCTCGCAACCATCGGCAACGCCATCGCTTGGATCTTCATCCCTCTGGGCTGGGGCAACTGGCAAGCAGCCGTCGCATCCATCACCGGCCTTGTTGCTAAGGAGAACATCGTCGGTACCCTCGGTATCCTCTACGCCAGCGGAGTCGGTACCGTTTACCAGAACCTCGCAGCAGCTTTCACCAGCGTGACCGGCTTACTCCTTCCTCGTCTTCAACCTTCTCTGCGCCCCTGCTTCGCGGCTATCGGCGCAATCAAGCGTGAGATGAACAACGCAAAGTGGACTTGGTTCGCAATCGGCTATCAGTGTGGCTTCGCTTACATCTGCGCCCTGATGATTAACCAGTTCGGCGGCCTGTTCACCGGCAGCGTCAACGTCATCGGCCTGATCTTCGCGATCGCGGCTCTGGCAGGCATCATCTACATGCTGGCAAATGACGCTTTTGTTCATACAGATAAAAAAGTCGTCAGCGTTGACGATGCCGGCCTGCCGCAATGCGCCTGCGCTGAGCAGGTGGCTGAATGATGCCGCAGCCTTTGGCGGCACAGAAGGGAGCGCAAAATGACTGAAACTGTTGTAATGATAGACGGAATGATGTGCGGAATATGCGAGTCGCATATAAACGATGTCGTGCGTAAGAACTTCGATGTCCAAGAAGGGGTCGGTCTTCCCACAGCAAGGGACGCCGCGTGATCCTCTCCGGCGACCATATTTATGAGAGCGCGTTGCGCCCGCGATAAACGCGACGGGCTTACGGGAGGTCAAGGACGTCACATCCGGCCCCGCGCCTGAGAAGCACGAGGCTTTTCGGAAGACGGTATCAATCCTGTCTCCCCCTCAGGGGGAGATTAAGATAAACATTGAAAATACAGCAGCGTCTGAACGCTGTTGTTTATAAAGCATGAGTTAAATGACTCTAACCAGAATAAGGTCCCACAAGATGGTGCAGGGGGCCCTCAGCCAGTTGAAGGGCCAGAACACCATCATCGAGCGCTGCCACACCAGCTCCCTGTCCGCTCTGCGGGGAATTCTGGAGAAGCACGCAGGATGAGACCGGCGGAGGAGACGGTGGTGCGCCAGTGCGCGCCCACTCTGGCCGGCATCAAGACCGGCAGTCTGTTTCCCTGCCCCTATGACTCCCGTCAGCAGCTGCTGGCGGACATCCGGCGGATGAACCGGGTGCTGGTGCCCCGGGGGCTGTGCCTGCTGCCCATGCGGCTGGGCCAGGGAAGGGCGCTGCTGTATCTGTACCGGCCCCAGGCCCTGCGCCGGGACCTGGACGACGATCTGTCCTGCCGCCTGCTGCGGCAGGCGGGCTACCCCTGCGGCAGCTGCGGACAGTGTGTGGCGCGGCTGGTGCAGCGGCTGCGCACGGAGGAGGAATTTCCCCACGAGGTGGGGCTGTTCCTCAGCTACCCGCCGGAGGATGTGCAGGGGTTCATCGACCACCGGGCCGAGGACTTCAAGTGCGCCGGGCTGTGGAAGGTATACGGCGACGAGCAGCGGGCTCAGCTTCTGTTCGACCGCTTCCGCCGCTGCACCCAGCGCTACTGCGCCCTGTGGCAGACCGGCTACCGGCTGGAGCAGCTGGCAGTGGCCGTTTGACAAGCCATTGGCATATTTTGAAACATATTTTTGAAAGGAAGTATATTTATGAAAAAGACTCTCGTGATCTATTGGAGCGGCACCGGCAACACCGAGCTGTCATGCTCACCCCCGATCAGGTTGACGCGGCTTCCGTCGGCAAGTACGACGCCATAGCGTCGGCCGCCCGGCGATGGGTTCCGAGAACTGGAAGAGAGCGAGTTCGAGCCGATGTTCGCCGCCGTGGGGGCGCCTGGCGGCAAGAAGATCGCACTCTTCGGCTCCTACGGCTGGGGCGACGGCGACCGATGCGCATATGGGAAGTTATCGACTGCGGCGAGCCGGCATCACCCTCGCTCATAGAGCGTCATCTGTACGAGGCGCCCGACAAAACGGCGCGCTTGCATCCCGCAAAGCCATGGGCAAGGGCTTGCTGAGCGATAAATGAACGCTGTAAAAATGCCGCCGGCAGCTGGCGATAGCTCGCGCTGGCGGTCATAGCGCGATCGCCATGCCGCAGTGGATAAATGTGTATTTAACCAAGACCGTGCCACCGGCACGGTCTTTGTTTACACTCCAATAACATTATGTAAACAATAATAGGTAAATTAATTGCGCCGCGTTCTGAATCTTTTTTCTTGACATATAAGTTTGTAAATGCTAACTTATATGTATATAAGGTTAGAAGAAACTAACTTTAGAGAGGATAGAAATATGACGCTCAACGAGTTGAAAATAGGAGTCGCGGGTCGTTATCACCGCCGTAGGCGGCGACGGAGCCGCGTACGCCGCCCGCTTGACATGGGGATCATTCCGAAAACGCGTGTTACGCTTCAGAAGGTCGCGCCGATGGGCGATCCGATAGAGACCGCGTGCGCGGCTGAATTGACGCCGCGCGCGTGGAAGAAGCGGAGAAGATAGAGGTGGAGGTCGGTGCGGAAATGATATTTGCGCTTGTCGGCAACCAGAATTGCGGTAAGACCACGCTTTTTAACGCGCTCACCACGGCTCCAATCAGCACGTCGGGAATTTTCCCGGTGTAACGGTCGATCCAGAAAGATCGGCGATATACGCGGGGAGAAGGACTGCTCCGTCGTTGACCTGCCCGGTATATTCGCTCTCCGTCCGTATACGCAGGAGGAGATCGTCTCGCGCGACTTTATAATCAACCAGAAGGACAGGATAATCAACGTCGATGATGCGACGAATATTGAGCGTAATCTCTATCCTGACGCTCCAACTGCTTGAGCTTCGCGTACTGATGCTGGCGCTAAATATGATGGACGAGGTGCGCCAACGGCGGGCGATCGACGTTCGAAATGAGTGCCGCGCTGGGCATCCCAGTGGTGCCTATCGCAGGTTCCTGCCGATGTACCGCTGGTTTTTTTCTTCTCTCCATCCTGGAGGACACCGGCTATATGGCGCGCGTGGCCTTCTATGAGCGCCAAGCCGCCGCAAAAAATCGGCCTGACGCAAAGAGGTCCTGATGCTCATCGGCTTGGTCGCTCTGTACCGGCCATTATGGCGACGCGCACAGTCTCGTCTGACCGTGACCGCAAGATGACCATTCTGCTGTTTTTCTTCCTCCCATCCTGGAGGACACCGCTATATGGCGCGCGTGGCCTTTCGTGATGATAAGCCGTCATGAAAAAAATCGGCCTGTCGGACGCAAAGATAGTCCTGATGCTCATCGGCTTCGGTCGCTCTGTACCGGCCATTATGGCGACGCGCACAGTCTCGTCTGACCGTGACCGCAAGATGACCATTCTGCTTTATATGACCCTCGGCAAAAATATCAATATATGCGGTTCTTTACCGCGGCCTTTCCCAAAATACCGCGCGCTGGTTATGATATCATCATCTGCTGGGCATCCTTTGTCAGCATTGCGGCGGCGCTCATTGCGAATAAAACAGTCTTTCGCGGTAAGCCCGTACCATTTGTAATGGAGTGCCAATTACCGTATGCCCTGAAAAAGTGTCGGCCGCCGCTGTGGGAAAAGGCGCGCGACTTCCGCGCTGTGCGTTTACGGTAATCTTCCTTGCAACTATCATAATCTGGTTCCTCCAGAGCTTTGACACACGGCTGAACGTTGTGGCGATTGCTGGCAAGTAGCCTTGCCGGCGCTCATAGGCCGCTGGATAGCCCCGCCGTTTGCACCGCTGGGCTTGCGGATTGGCGCCGCGCAACCGCGCTCATTTCCGGTTTGATTGCCAAAGGAGTCGGTTGTGAGTACGCTTGAAGTTCTGCTTGGCGGTGCCGCCATATCGTCCATGCTCTCAACGCGCGCGGCCATCGGCTTCCTCGTCTTTATTTGCTGTATACTCCTGCGTCGCCGCCATGGCGACGATACGCCGTGAGCTTAACTCGACAGTGAAAACGGCTGGTGTTGTGCTGATGCAGTGCGCGGTGGCGTGGTGCGCGGCGTTCATCGCCTACGCCGCGGCAGGGGATTCGTGTGATGAGCTGGCCGGATTATGTCTTTGCTGGCGCTGGTTGGGTATATATGCGCCGCGAGGGCGTTTTGAGTCTGGCGGCGCTCGATGAAGAGCGGAAACTGCTTTGCGATGCAGCGGCGACTGCACATTGTACCGCGCGGTGCGGTTGCCGCGGACAAAAAAACCGGAACACCAATAGGTGTTCCGGTTTGTTTTTGCAGACTCCGACCTTGACTCGAAGGCTTTCATTTCGCCGCGAAGCTCGTCCGCGTCGCCGTGAAAAACTATGCCCGGCATGCCGGTACGCTCCCGCGCCCTCTCGATGTTCGGAGCAGGTCATCGATAAACAGGCACTCAGAGGGGTAAGATCAAAGGTCGAATACAGCAACTCATATATTTCCGCGCATGGCTTGACGAGCTTGACGTCTGCCGATATCAGCGTCCCCGTCAAAATACTCACTGCCGGGAACGCGCGGCCAGTACTCATCTTGCCGGTAGCTGGCGTTGGGAGCAGGTATACGCCGTAGCCCGCTTCCTTCAGCTCGCGGATGCCGGGGACGGGCAGGATTGGCCTGTCCCAGCGGTCGACCAACAGGTGCGCCTGCTCGTGCAGCCGCTCGGGGAGGCGGCTGCACATGCTCGCGGCGGCTTCCTCCTCGGTCATGGGCCGCGATCCATCTTCGCCCATTCGAGCGAGAATGGGCGTTGTTCATAAGCGTCCGCCTGTCTGCGGGCTCACGCCGACGGCGTCAAGGAAATAGTTCCTGTCGAACTTCAGCAGGACATTGCCCATGTCAAAATGATGTTTTTTATCATCAGACTATCTTCACCTTGCCCTTTGGCGCGGAACACGATCTAAGCGAGATTATCGTCGTGAGCGTGAGGATAGTCACAAGCGCGGCGGCGGTGCCATCGCTCATGCGGACGACCTCCTGATGAATCGCAACGGCAATGGTCGAGGCCTTGCCGGGTAGAGCATGATGGAACTGGACAGCTCGTTGATGCCCAGGTGATCCAGCGAGCACGGCTCCGGACATGATGCCCAGCGAAGATCATGCGCCGTGACGGTGAAAAGCCTTCATCGGGGACACGCCGAGGTTAATCGGACGCCTCCTCAATAAACGGATCCATCTGATACAGGAATGCGCCGCCGAGCGCACCGTGTATGGCAATTTTCTGATGATGTAGGAGATTATCATTATGGCCGCGGTGCCGACAAGAATGATAGACTTGCGGTTGAACGCGACAATAAGGCCGATACCAAGGACGGAGCCGGGGGATAACGTAGGGGGAACATGATGAGCGTGTCGATGAGGTTTGCGACCTTGCCCTTCTTGCGCACAAGGATGTACGACACAAGGATGCCGATAATGATGATGAACACGATGGCGATTATCGAGAACACGTAGGTGTTGCGGATGTTGCGGCCGAGGCGGGACATTATCGTACGGTAGTTGTTGAAGTTGATGCCCTTGACCATGCCGGAGAAGCTGCGCTCAACGAAGGACTGGCACACGACGACGATCTGCGGCAGGAACGCCAGTGCGACGACAATGTATATCGGCAGCGAGGCGAAGAAGCGCTTTCCAGCCGCGGGAGCTGTCTCCTGGAGGGGACGGAGCGAGCTCATCATGTAGTTAAGCTTGTCGACGACGAGCTTGAAGGCGAGCATCGTCAGCGAGCAGACGACGATGATGACCGACAGCGCCGAGGCCATGGGTTCGTCGCACTTTCGGACATGTACTCGTTGTAGACAAGCACCGGCAAAGACGGTGTAGCCCTCACCGATCAGCATCGGGGTGCCGAAGTCGGCAAGGCAGGTCATGAACACCATAATGCGACCCGCGAGTATCGACGGAAGGGATGACCGGCAGAGTGACCGTCCAGATGCGGCGGAGCTTTGCTCATGCCGAGGTTCTCAGACGGACTTCCTCAAGCGAGGAGTCGATGCTGTTCATCGCACCAGGGGTGTAGAGGTAGATGTACGGGAATAAGTGCGGCAATAAAGACGAAGATTATACCGCCGCGGCCGTATATCGTCGGCGCAAGGCCGATCTTTGCAAAGCAGCTTTACCAACAGACCGGCGCGGCCAGTGGGATTATCACGAGTACGCGCCAATGAACAGCGGGGGACTCATAGGAAAACATTATAATGAAGATGTGCAGGACCTTTGCCGGGGATGTTGTAGCGCGTCCGACGATGGTGGTTATGCGACGGTGGCGAAGCACACGACCATGGAGCGGATGAGGGTCTGATAGTAGTAGGGGCTTCGTGAAGAAGCGCTTGAAGTTATAGAGCGTTATGCCGTCGACCTTGTTGGAGAACACGCTTCGTGAGTATCGTGTAGAACGGGCACATGATGAACATGCACATGGCGAGGGATCACGAATACCTTGAGAAAACCAGAAACCGGTCTCCAGCGGGAACCGAGACGTTTTGTTCACAGGCTGAGCACCACCTCGTTCACGTCGTACAGGCTGACGCCGCGGCAGGGTCAAACTGAGATGCACCTTCTCGCCGTCGGTGTGTGCACCTCGGCGGTATCCCTTGGTGTACTCGTTGACGATGAGGTTCTGCCCGTCGTCAAGCTGTACTTCGTACTCGATGAAGTCGCCGAGGAAGGTGGAGAACAGAATAGTTCTGGGCATACCGTCGGCGGAGAAGAACAGCTGCTCCGGCCGCGCGGATATCTTGCCATTGCCGGAATAATACTCGCGGCGGACGGGAACCTGAATGTTCAGCTCGCCCTTGATGCTGACGTCCGCGACGCCGCCACCGGGAGCGGGAGACCTCGCAGTCGGAAGTTGCTGACGCCGATGAAGCCTGCGACGAACGTTGATTCTGCGGCTTGGCGTATATCTCGTTCGGGTGCGATCTGCATGATGTGGCCGTCCTTCATAACGGCGATACGGTCGAGATGGCGAGTCGAGGCGGCGCTGGAGCTTCTTGATGACGGGCGCATCTGCACGCGCAAATTCGCGTCAAGGTTGCTCAGCGGCTCGTCCATCAGCAGGACGCTCGGCTCAATGACGAAGGCGCGCGCCAGCGCGAGCGTCAGCTGGCCGCCGGACAGCTCGTTCGGCTTGGTGGTCGGCAAGGTGGGATATCTGCACCAGCTCCAGCGCCTCGTCCACACGGGGCTTTATCTCTGGCCGGAACCTTGCGCGCCTTGAGACCGTAGGCCGTTGTCCTTTTACCGACAGATGCGGGAAGATCGCGTAGTTCTGGAACACCATGCCGATGTCGCGCTTATGAGCGGGCACGTCGTTGATGCGCTTGTCGCCGAAATAAAGTCGCCGCCCTCGATGGAGTTAAAGCCCGCTATCATGCGCAGAAGCGTGGTCTTGCCCATGCCGGACGGGCCGAGCGGCGTGAAGAATTCGCCCTCGCGGATGTCCAGCGAAACGCCGTTGAGTGCGGTGAAGTCGCCGTAGCGCTTGACGGCGTCCTTGATGATTACCTGATTGCTCATGTGGTCTCCTCCGTATATGTGTAAAGTTTTATATTACGCAGATTCAAAATATTCCGAGCCGTGCTGTAGCATTTTTCAGTCCGCGCATATCATACGCAAGAGGGCACCATTGAAGGTGCCCCTCCGCAAGCTTGGATCAAAGAAAATCAGCCTGCAACGAGGTCGTTGAACTTCTCCTTGATGGAATCTCTGCTGGCGGCGGCGTACGGTCCAAAGTTGAAGTTGCCGACGTTGCAGTCGTCGAGAGACAGAGACCCCTGAGGAGCGACGTCAGAGCGGACGGGGCGGCGTGCCAGTCGGCGTTCTGAGCGGTCTGGCACTCAGCGCTGTGGTGACGAAGTCGATGAACAGCTTTGCGTTCTCTTCATTAGGGCGACCCTTGATGAGAGCAACACCGTCGGGAACGGCGGAGTTCTTCTCAGGATAGACATAGCCGATGTCGGGGTTGTCGTTGTAGGGACTGCGGATTTCTCGATGGTCACGCCGAGGGCGTACTCACCGGAAGCAACGAGCTTGTGGCAGTTGCCGGAGCTGTCCTGAAGCTTGCCGTCGAGGTTGGCGATGAACTTCTCAACGAGCGCCCAGCAGCCTTCATCGATGGTGGGCTGGCTGAACAGCATGGTGCAGAGCTGTGTGTAAGACCCGGACTGGAGGGAGGCAGTAAGCGATCTTGCCCTTCAGGTTCTCGTCGCAGAAGGCCTTCCCATTGATGAGACTTCATCCTCGGAAAGCATGGTCTTGTTGTAGATGAAGACCCTTTCATGGGCAGCGGACTCATATCCAGTAGCCGTCGGGATCCTTGTAGGCATCGCCGATGAACTCGTCGTTGGCGCAGACATAGGGCTGGAAATAGTCGTTGTAGGCCGCGAGGGTGTCAGCTCCGCCGCCCCACAGAACGTCGCCCTGGGGATTGGCAGCCTCAGCAACGATACGCTGGCACAGCTCGCCGGTACCGGCAGCGATGACTTCAACGTCGATGTTGGGATACTTCTCCATGAACTGGGCAACGCCGGCGTTCAGAGGATCGGCATCGTGGGGAGAGTAGACAACGAGCTTGCCGGTGTAATCTTCCGGAGCTTTCTCGGCGTTCTCTGCGGGAGTGTTTTCTGCGGGGTCCCTGCTTCGGGAGCCTTGGATTCCTCAGGCTGGGAAGCGGCCTGCTGGCCGCAAGCGCACAGCGCGAACACCATGCACAGAGCCAGAAGCAGTGCGAAGAGCTTCTTCATTTGGTTTCCTCCTGTAAGGTATACTACTTCGTGGGATCGTCATATTGGCTATGGACTAGGACAATAGATTATAACATCGGGATTGTGAGAATTCAACAAAAATTATGAAATAATAGAAAATTTTGTTAACAGTAAATAAAAAGCTCCCGCAGAGTGTTTCAGACCCAGCGGGAGCTTTTTTGCTTATCTTACAAATCTGATTTTATCTAAGCGATAGAAGTACCGGTAATCCGAACGCAGGATGTTCCGTATGAACAGGGACGGACAGCACCGCGTCACCGGACATCCACGCCACGTGGGGTCGGCGGCACATCGCGTAGAAAGCGAGCATGGGCGCGGCCGCGCGGCGGCTCCGCCCGCTATCGCAGGGGGCGGCGAAGCAGGCAATAATGGTGACGTGCGACAAGCTCCATGATGCCAGCGCCGAGAATGAACTGCGGGCGGCCTATGCCTTGTACGCAGTTTCGCATGACAGATGAACGCGAGGAAGGGTACATCGCAAGGTCAATATGCAGATATGCGTTGCCATAGCGGATGGTCTCTGGCGTGACCTTGTCGGCGCTGAGAAGATGTGCAGATACGCGCCGTTTATCGTCATAAAGAGGCCGGTACCGACCATAACGGCGGTTATGACGGCGGCGATGATGAGCGCCTGCGAAGGTGCCCTTGCGGATGCGCGCGTAGTCGCCGGCGCCGAGGTTCTGCGCGGCGAAGCTCGTCATGGCGGAGCCGAGGCCGTTGAACGGTGTCATAAGCAGATTGTTGAGCTTGTGCGCTGCGCCGAAGCCGTTCTGCGCCGCGTTCGAGACCATGACACCGTCGAGTATATCGAACTGCACCACAACGCCCTGCATCACGATGATGCCGATTGACAGCACGGAGAACTGGAGGCCGAGCGGCACGCCCTGTATCAGGTGACGCGAGACGTCGCGCCATGTGATGCGCCAGTCCTCGCAGGCCGAGGCGGAGCCGCGGATTTTTTGAGAACGCGTAGAAGAAACAGGCAAAGGTGCTTATCGGCGCGGCGACGGTCGCTATCGCGGCGCCCGCGACGCCCCAATGAACACGAGGATAGCAGCAGGTCAAGCCCGACGTTCAGGACGGTCGAAACAGCAGGAAGGCGGCAGCGGTCGCCACATCTTTGCTGGGAACGAGCAGATGAAGTTATAAAAAAGCTGTGCGCCGATACCGGAGAAGATGATCATGCAGTAGGTGTGCGGCGTTATAGACCGCGGGGCTGTCCGGCGGACGTTTATCCACGAGCATCGTCTAGAAGCGCAAGCGCGAGCGCGGTGAGGACGACGGTCAGCAACGGTGGAGAGCACAAACTGCGTCGCAAGTGAGCGGCGCACGCCCTTGATCGTCATGCGTGCACCGACGCGGCAGGGAGGTCACGGCGCAGAAACCGGCGCTGGAACCGAAGGCGAATTGCAGGAAATTGAAGACGAGGCAGTGTCGGTAACGCCTGCTACCTCGTCGGCGGTCAAAAATCTGGCTGACTATCGCCGCGTCGCTTATGGAGTAGACCTGCCGCAGAAGATAGGAGACTATTATGGGCGGAAAACAGCAGGATGGTTTTTCAACAGGAGCCGAGTGTTATTTGCACAGGATGAAAATGGCTTTGAGATCAAACGCTTTTTTCATTGGAATCCCTGACTTTTCTCTGATAATTATAAGCTTCCGGAAACTCATGGCTTTAATACTCCGGAAGAGCTGTGATTATAGCTTTACTGCAGTTACTTGTCAAGGGCAAAATGTTACCATTTATGACCGGCCTACGGGCTGAAAACCGCGAGCAGAAGCCGTCGATATAGTCTTCGCCAGCCGGGCAGAACGGCACACTTTTTCGGCGGCTCCGTCATACATGCTGTGGCCAGCAGATGCATGGGCGCATAGTAAACTCCAGAGCTCGCAGTCGCGCTGCGCGAATCGCCGCAGAGCGGCAGGAAAATCTCACGCGTTATATTCAAGCGGCCC
>VOFB01002944.1_pt1 | contig 19641 bp, 36 predicted proteins | sample 5384141 | NCBI WGS metagenome assembly VOFB01 (sample SAMN12384721, study PRJNA508395) | human gut metagenome | isolation source: healthy gut A | host: Homo sapiens | reverse complement strand
TCGCGCACCGAGCGCGTCAGGCTTCTTTTTCGAGCATGCGCGCTCGGCGCAGCTCGACGCCGACACGCCTGTCGATGATTGCGCGGCAGCCGAGGCGCTGCTTTTGACTATCTCAGCTCTGCGAACACTTCATCTGCGAGCCCGATGCCGACGATGGCGAATCCCTCGTTACGCTCGAACGCTCGCATGGCAACCAGGACGAGGCCCTCCGCATCGTCGAGCCGGGCCTCGCTCGGGCCCGTTCGCGCGAACGCCATCATCCTGTGCGATTTGATGCGACGCACTATCCCATGGCCACGCAGAGCGGCCGTTCGATACGCTCATGCGCAAGCTGGGCATCGAGCGTGCGGATACGCTTGCCCGCGACCAGCGCATCATGCTGCTCAATGTCATCGAGTCCTAGTGAGAGCCGCTTTTGCCTTCATGCGTGCGACACACGATGCGGGCGGCGATGAGGCATGTCCGAGCGCCCTGTTGAGGAGCTCGTCGCCGCATATCGCAGTTCCGAAGAGACGAGGCGGGGTTTTCCGTCCAGGCTGTTCCGCAAGCCCTCAAGCCATGGCTGCTTTCGCTGAACGAAGCCGACATCTTTTCGCGAGCGAGGGGCCATATGATGACACCTCGATCACGCGGGCTTGCTCACGCTGCCCATATCGAAGGAGAATTTGACATGCGACCAAGAACAAGCCCCTGGCGCGCCAACGGCCCTGAAGCATTTGCTTATCGCTGTCCGTATCGTTGGTTCGCATGCCGACGCGTTGGCTGAATGGCATGGACGTCGCTTTGATGCGGCGGTTCAGGGTAATCTCGTCCACGCGGTCATGGAGCGCTTCTACCGCAGCCTGCGCTGGCATGATCGCGTGACGGAGCAGAACGTGACGAGGCGCTTGCATCGCCAGCAGCGCCTTCGATCAGCAGCTCGAAGATGACCAGTCGCGTGAGCGCCGAGGTCTTACCTGCGCACCGAATACGACTCGTGCGCATGCGAGGAGTTGCGTCGGCAGGTTCGATCTCGTGCGTCGAGACGCCACGTTTCTGCCGGGTTTTATTCCCCGCTACTTTCGAGCTCGAGCTCGGTCGCTCAGAGCAGCCTCGAATACGCGGGCGTTCCCGTGCGTGGCAAGGTCGATCGCATCGATGTCGACGGGGAGGGCAAAGCCGTCATCATCGACCAAGCGTTTAGCGGCCTTTCTGCCGGCTATGGGCTTCGGTCGCACGACGAGCTGCCGTGCAGCGTATCCAGACCGACATATACGCCACCTGGTCGAGCGTACTGCGGCACTCTCGGTACGCCCCCTTCACGTCGTCGGCTCCGTCTATCGTTCGTATGCAAAGAACGCTGCGCGGCGTCTATGCGCACGACATACCGTGGGCGGCACCGAGCAGCTGCAAGCGAGGACTTCGATGCGCTGCCCCGCGCCGGTAGCGACGACGAGGAGTGATGCGTCATCTGGCGCGTCGAGGATGGTCGCATCATGTGTCGAACGCCTCTGCGCGCGGGCGACACTGCGCCGGCCCCGCTTTCGAGCGACGTGCGGAATACTTCGCAAGGCGGTTTCGTTTTGTCCCAGGGGAGGTGCCGATGCTCTTACCCCTAGCCAGGAGCCGCGGCTTCGAGTGTCCACGAGCCCCTGTTCATCCAGGCCGGGGCGGCACGGCAAGACCTTTACGCTTCACCAAGCGCATTGCGTATGGCCTCGCAAGAGTCGACCGCTCATCGGCGATGTCGACCGGCTGCTCACCATCACGTTTACCAACAAGGCGGAGAGCTCGTCGGCCGCGTGCGCGCCGAGCTACGCGCGCAGGGCTCGACGAGAGTCCCTCAAGATCGATGCCGCCTGGATCTCGACCATTCACTCGATGTGTCGCCGCATGTTGCTTTCGCATGCCTTCGACGTCGGCATCGATCCAGGGTGCAAATTTGCTTACCGAGGACGAAACGCAGGCACTTTCCGCCCTCGCGCTCGATGCGTTGCTGCGGGATAACGCGAACGATGCGCGCCTCGTCATGCTTTTCGACAATCTCGGTGTCGAGAGCGACGAATCTCATCAGCAGCTTATCCGAGTTGGCTCATGCTCGCACCGGGCGGCGGGGATGACTTCGATTTGGGGCCAGCTCCTGCGCCGGCCCGCACTATCGCCAGTCGGGTGCAGGCTTCTCGCCACGTATCAGGGAGCGCTTGCCGAGCTCGACGAGCTCGGGCTTCCCGAGGGAAAGATAACGTACGCCCAGAATCGCGATAAGGTTGCTGCGGTGGCGGTAGCCCCTCGAGACGCTGCTTGCCAGCCAAGGAGGCGCTTTCTCCTGGAGCATGCTCGCCAACGCCATCGAGGAGTGCAGGCCGCCGGGCGGAGGTAATCTCTCCGCGCCCTACAAAGGAATTCGGTGAATGCAAGGACGCTCTGCTCGAACTCGCGGCCGAGGCGCAGTCCGCGAGCGCGTACGAGCTTCTGCGAGTGGCGCTCGACTTCGCGGCAGAGCACCTTGATCGTCATCGTGCGCTCAAGCGGGCGCAAGGTGCATTCGACACGAATGACCTGCTCATTGCCGCGGTACAAGCTGCTCGACGAAGACGACGAGCTGGCACAGTCATATCGCGACAGCTTCGATTCCGTCATGGTCGATGAGTTTCAGGATACTGATAACCTGCAAGTTGGCATCGTGGGCAAGATATGCGACGAGGGGCTCACGACGCTGGCCACGGTGGGCGATGCACAGCAATCGATATACGGCTTTCGCGGGGCAGACCTCGAGGTATACCAACGCATGCGTGCCATGATGCGCGAGCGTGGTTCCAACGAGGTCGAGCTCACCATTAACTATCGCTCGCAACCCGACATCCTGCGTTTTGTCGAGGGGTATTCTCAAGCCGGAGTTCTTCGGCGGCGAGAGTTCCTCAAGGTGAGTTCGGGTCGCGAGGAGGATTCCGGCCCATCTTGGCTCGCACCGGACGAGCCACGCGTGAAGATATTGCTTTCGGCTGGCCACAAGGCCGAAAGGGGCAGGGGAGGACTTCGGTCGACGCGCTGCGGCAAGCCGACGCCGTGGCGCTTGCCGACGAATTCGAGCGGTTACATGCACGGGGCGCCTCGTATGGTGACATGGCGATTCTGCTCCAGTCGACGAAGGGCGCCAAGGCAGGTCCCTACCTGTGCGAGCTGCGCAGGCGCGGCATACCGGTCATCGTCTCGGGTGGATCCGACTTTCCTGCAGCCCGAGGTCTCGACGGTATCCATGTTGCTGCGCGTTCTGGCAGACCGCGACGATGACGAGGCGCTTTTCGCCTTGCTCGGCTCGGGCTTCTTCGACGCAAGTGATGATGCGTTACTTGCCTTGTCGGTCATCAATCGCCAGTGCCTTAAGCTCCTCCCCGGCGAGTCGCGTGCCAAGCCCTCGCTCTACGACGCGCTGTGTCTATATGTCGAGAAGGCGCAGGGTAATCTCGACAAATCGCTTACGCGCGCGTTCGATACGCTCGAGCACGCGCTTTCGCTTCGCCAGGTACCCCCTCGCCCAGATCGTACGGGAGGCCATCGCGCTTTCCGGTTGGCAGAGCCACGCTGGCCGCGCGTGGTATCGAGGAGGAGCGGTTTTCGCGAACATCGAGCGCATGTGCGATCTTATCGACGACTACGAGGCGCTCAATGGTCACGCACTTTGCGACGAGCAGCTACTTTCGCGGTCTCGTTGATATGGCACACGAGGGCATGGCTGCGCGCGCCAAGCTCGGAACGCTCGTGAGCTCGGGTAGTAATGCCGTTCGCATCATGACGATTCACAGCTCCAAGGGCCTGAGTTTCCCATTGTCGCCGTTGCGGAGTTCGAGAAGAGCGCGCGCAATACCGGCGCCCAGCTCATCTCGCTTTCCGAGGAGGGCAAGCGCTATCTTGCGCTCGGCGTTACGGGGTCGAATGCCGCAGCGCGCTACCTTGTCGACGAGGACCAAGACCCCGGCTCCTTTGCCCTCGCCAGCGAGGTCGCCGAGCATCGGGCCCATGCCCATCAGCTCAAGAAGCTGCGTGATGCGCAGGAGCAGCAGCGTTGCTCTACGTTGCGCTCACCCGCGCGCGCGACAAGCTCATTCTCGTGACGCACGATGGAGCATTCGCGTCCAAGGGCGATTGTCCGCGGGGCTCACGGGCAGTTGTCTGCATGCGGTGTTCGGCAAGGACATCCCCGCAGGGCATGCGCAGGTCACGACAGATGCCGGGGCGCTCGTGGAGCTTGTCGTCACCGAAGTTCCCCATGGGGCACAAGACGACCAGGCAAACGACGAAGAGAGTTCGCTCGTCGTCACGCATCGCTACCTCCTGCCTTCGAGCCGTCGCCACGCATTTCGGCGCAGCCGCTTGCCTCGCGGCGGATCTACTGTACCTCGATCGCGCATCGTGACGCACAGCGCCACGAGCTCGTCGCTCCCGCAATCGCCTTTGCGCGATCGTTCCCGGGACGTCGAGACGGTCAGCCCCGTCGGATCGTCATTTCACCTCGTCGCGCAATGGCTCGCGTCGGCTCCGCGCGCCGATGGGCGCGGTATCGAGCGCCGTATGCTCGCCGCCGCGCATCGCTACAGGCTCGACGAGGAGCAACGTGCACGGCTTGCCAAGGCGGTTGCCGCCTGGGTCTCGTCAGAGCGCTACGCCATGGTGCAAGGGTACGCGCGCCGTCATCATGCCGAGTACGCGTTCTGCGTCGATGTCGAAGGCATCCCGCTCGAGGGCTACATCGACCTCGCGTGCTTTGACGATGCGGAGGCGCACTCGTCATCGACTACAAAACACGGGCGGGCAGGACGATGACTTGCATGCACGCTACGAACTGCAGGCGCAGTGCTATGCGTACGCGTTGCTCTCGGCAGGTTCCTGCGAGCATGTCGACATGGCGTTTGTGCGCCCCGAGGCGGACATGCAGGAAGTACGGTTCGCTTTCGACGCGAGTGACATTCCGGCGCTCGCGCAGCGCATCCGCATCATAGATGCCCGTCATTCATGCCGCGGGTACCGGTATCCTTTGCCTTGAGCTTGAGCTCGCGTCCAAACTTGAGTGCGCCGCCGTCGCCAAATCTGTCGCGTACCTTGTCCGCCGCGGCGATGACATCGTTGCCTTCCCGCTCGGTACCGGCACTGGCGAACAGGTCGAGCTGCTCGTCTTGTGCGTCGAAACTCGATATGCCGACGCCGACGAGGCGCACGGCATCTCCCTCTTGCCATATCTCGCTGACGAGCCTCTTGGCGACGGGGATGAAAATCCCCGTCATCGACATTGCCGGGTAGCGCCTGCTGCGCACTTCGAATGGAAAGGTCGTCATAACGCAGCTTGAGCGTGACGGTATGTCCCGCGAGCTGCTTGCGACGTGGCGCCGTCCGACCAGGGACCCGACGTAGTCGATGGCATCCTCTATCTCGGCACGCGTGGTGAGGTCATCCGCAAAGGTGCGCTCGTGGCTTACCGACTTGCGAATGCGCTCGGTTTCGATGAGACGCTCGTCTATTCCCAGCGCACGGTCGTGCATCGCCCGGGAGTTCACGCCAAAGATGCTCCGCAAGTCCTCGACCTTCGCATTTGCGAGGTCGCCAAGCGTCCGTATGCCCATGCTCTCGAGGCGCTTTGCGCTCTGCTTGCCGATGCCGGGCATGACGCGGACCTTCATGGGTGCGAGAAAGGCTGCCTCGCTGCCTGGATACACCACCGTCAGCCCCTTTGGCTTGTCGAGATCGGAGGCGATTTTCGCGACCGTCTTGCAGCTCGCGACGCCGATGGAGCAGGTGATGCCCCAGTTCGGCGACATGCTCTTGGATGCGCGTGGCGATGGCCACGGGGTCGTCGCCCGTGAAGCGTCCGGGCGTCACGTCGAGAAACGCCTCGTCAATCGAGACCTGCTCGAGTAGGGGAGACTCGGCGTAGAGTATGTCCATGACGGCCTGCGAAAGCTTGCGTGATAGCGCTCGAAGCGCGGTGTTGTCCAGATCGCGTCCGGGCACAGGCGCTCGGCCGTGGCTGATGCCATGGCGCTTCGCACGCCGTAGGACCGGGCCTCGTACGAGCAGGTCGAGACGACGCCGCGACGATCCGCCCGACCTCCGACGATGACGGGTTTGCCGCGCCACGCCGGGATGGTCGAGCTGCTCGACGGAGGCGAAGAAGGCGTCCAGGTCGACGAGCAGGGATTGCCTTGCCCGTCCACGTTCGATGCAATATGTCGACTTGTCCTGAAAGTCATGCCACCATTGTACCGGGTGACTACGACAGCGTCCGAGCGGGCTGGGGGAGGTGGTTCGCCCGGCCTTCATCCCGTCCCGATTCCGTGCCCTTCATCGGGTACAATGTATTCTCGTAAACCGAGAAAGGTGGAACGATGGCGCACAAGCACAGGTTTGACTACTTCGATGCGTTCGTGCAGATCAGCAACTATGCGGTCGAGTATGCCGATGAGCTTGCCGATTACCTGATGGGACATTACGACGAGGAGAAGCGCCTGGGCTTCATCAGCCGGATGAGGTCCTCGAGCGTTACAAGGTCCTGCACGACATCGAGGAGAGGTCCGACAGCGTCGTCCAGGAAATCACCGAAACCTCATCGTCGAATTCATCGCGCCCATCGAGCGCGAGGATATCTCGAGCTCGCCGACGAGCTCGATACGGTCGTCGACGAGCTCGATGACGTGCTACAGCGCATCTACATGCATAACGTCACCGTCATCACGCCGGGAATCATCGAGATGGTTCAGGTCGTGCAGAAGGCGACGCATGCCGTCCAGGCCGCATGCGACAAGTTCACCCATTTCAAGAAGTCCAAATCCATCAAGGACTACATCAAGGCGATCCACGAGTACGAGGATGAAGGTGACCGCGTCTACATCGAGTCCGTGCACCGCGTCTACAAGGATGCCGAGGAGGGCAAGTTCGACCACCCGCTCTTCGCCGTCGGGCTTTACGGCGTGCTCTCGGCGCTCGAGAAGTGCTGCGACGCGTGCGAGTGCGCAGGTGACATCATGGTCACCGTGCGTCTCAAGAACTCCTAAACAACGAGCATATCAATTGATGACAAATGCGCTACGGAACGGCGCAGGTAGTCGAACTGGGGTCAATGCTCCATTGTCGTGCGTCTAGGCGCATGACGTGCGCGGGCGTGGCGGAACTGGCAGACGCTGGATTTAGGTTCCAGTGGGAGACCCGTGAAGGTTCGGAGTCCTTTCGCCCGCACCATAGACCGAAGCGCCAAGGCGCAATCGTGAGCGCCTTTTGCAGGCGAGGGATTTTGGAGGAACGTTGGAAGTCACCACGAGCACCCGAAGACGGCAAGACCCAAGTCACTGTCACCATGACCGCAGACGAGGTCAAGAAGCACATCGACAAGGCATTCAAGGAGTTCTCGAAGACGCGTATCCGGGCTTTCGCGCGGGCAAGGCGCCGCGTAAGGTCATCGAGCAGAACTTTGGCGGTCATGATGCCGTCTACGCGCAGATCACCTCTGATCTGATCAACGACGTGGCCCCGCTGGCCATTGACGGGCAGGACATCATCTTCATTGGCGAGCCCGCCTCCGACGACAATCCCTTCGTGGCCGATGGCGAGGGACTACACCTTCTCGCTGTATGGTGACGTCAAGCCGAACGTCGAGCTCGATTCCTACGAGCCGGTCGAAATCAAGATGCCCTCCGAAGAGGCGACGCAGGAGGATGTGGACATCCAGCTCCACGCGCTGCAGGATTACTACAACGATTTCGAGACGGTCGATCGCGCCGCCAAGCAGGGTGATTTCGTGATGGTTAGGCTCGCGTCCACCGCGGACGGTGCCCCCGTCGACAGCCTCACGAACGAGCCGCCTGGTCGAGATCGGCGGCCCCATGATGCCGCAGGAGCTCACCGAGCAATTCGTCGGCATGAAGGCGGGTGACGAGAAGGAGTTCGACTTCACGACGGAGTTCGACACCGACCTTGCCGGAAAGACCATCCACACGACGGCCACCGTCAAGGAAGTCCGCGAGAAGGAAAACGCCCGCGCTCGACGACGAGTTCGCGAAGAAGGTCGGTTTCGATAGCTATGACGAGCTCGTCGAGCAACTCAAGACCGAAATCACGAACACCAAAGGCCGAGCAGCTGCCGCGCCTCAAGGAAAGCCGCTGCGTGACCGAGCTCTCCCATCGCATCAAGGACGAGATTCCCGAGGCATATCTCGACACGCGCGAGAACATCCTGCGCGACTTCAACAACCTTCAGGAGCAAGGCACGACGTTTGACCAGTTCCTGTCGAGCCGTGGTATCACGAGCAGAGCAGTTCAGGAGGATCTCGAGCAGCAGTCCCGCGAGGAGGCCGAGGAATGCCTCGCCCTCGACGCCCTGTTCAAGCACCTTTGGCATGGAAATCACCGAAGAGGACATCGAAAAGGAATTCAGCGTAACCAGCAATCCGGAGGCCACGCGCAAAGGCGTGGGGAGGATGCTGGCCGCATGTCATCATCCGCGAGGCGATCAAGCGCCAGCGTGCCACCAAATGGCTGGTGGATAACGCCGTCGTCACCGTGACGATGACGTGGATGAGAAGGCAGAGGACTAGGACGAAGGTCGCAATGCCGTCATCGGGCATTCGCACGGAGTAGTTAGGAAGAACCATGAACATCATCCAACCGGCATCCAACACGCTCATCTACGTCCGTGGGAGCATCGCCGCGCGGCGAGCGCAGCTACGACTATCTATTCGCGTCTCTGCTCAACGACCGTGTCATCTTCCTTGGCGAAGAGGTCACGGACGCTTCGCAAATACCGTCATCGCGCAGCTCCTGCATCTCGAGAGCGCCGATCCTGATAAGGACATCTCGCTCTACATTAACTCGCCGGGTGGTTCGGTGAGCGCCGGACTGGCCATCTATGACACGATGCAGTACATCAAGCCGGACGTGAGCACCATCTGCATCGGCATGGCGGGCTTCCATGGGCGCCGTCCTGCTGGCCCGCCCAGGCGCTCCCGGCAAGCGCTTCCGCAACTGCCCAATTCCACCATCATGATTCACCAACCGTCAGGTGGTGCCCAGGGCAAGGAACCGACATCAGATCATGGCCGAGTTCATGCGCAAGACGCGTGAGCAGCTCAACGAGACATCCTTCCGCGCATACGGGTCAGCCCATCGAGACCATCCGCGAGGACACGGAGAAGGACAATTTCATGTCGGCCGAGGCCAAGGCAGACTGGTCGACGACGTCGTCAAGTCCCGCGCTGCAGCCAAGTTGGATGAAGAGCTGAAGAAGGATTAGGCACATGGCTGATGGACCACATGGGTTTGATGGCAAGCTGCGTTGCTCGTTTTGCGGCAAGACCCAGAACGAGGTAGACAAGCTCATCGCCGGTGAGGGCGTCTACATTTGCAACGAGTGCGTCAGGCTCTGCACTGACATCATCGACGAGGAAGACGATGCCACGCAAGGCGAGGGCTGCCAGCTGCGACTGGTCGCTCCGAAGGCCTCATCACGCTCGAGACCCTACCGACGCCCATCGAGATTCATGCCGAGTTGTCCCAGTACGTCATCGGCCAGGAGGATGCCAAGAAGGCGCTCGCCGTCGCCGTCTACAATCACTACAAGCGCGTTGCCCTGGGCTTGAGTGCCGAAGATGACGAGGTCGAGCTTCGCCAAGAGCAACATCTTGCTGCTCGGCCCCACGGGCTGTGGCAAGACGCTTTTGGCCCAGACGCTCGCTCGCATACTCGACGTTCCCTTTGCCATCGCCGACGCGACGGCGTCACCGAGGCCGGATACGTGGGCGAGGACGTCGAGAACATCCTGCTCAAGCTCATCACCACCGCCGATAACGACATCGATCGAGGGCAGGTGGGCATCGTCTACATCGACGAGATCGACAAGATCGCCCGCAAAGCCGAAAATCCTCTCCATCACCCGCGACGTGTCCGGCGAAGGCGTTCAGCAGGCGTTGCTCAAGATCATCGAAGGCACCGATGCCGCCGTTCCTCCCACGGGTGGGCGCAAGCATCCGCAGCAGGAGCTCATTCATATCGACACCACGAATATCCTGTTCATTCTGGGGGGAGCCTTCGACGGCATCGACAAGATCATCGGCGAGCGCATCGGCAAGCGTGGTGTGGGCTTTAATTCCGACGTCGGCAAGTCCCCGAGTCCGAGGAATCCGCCGAGCTGCTCGAGCAGGTGCTTCCCGAAGACCTCAATCGTTTCGGGCTCATCCCCGAATTCGTGGGCCGTATTCCGTTATCTCCTCGGTGCGCGAGCTTGACGAGGACGATCGTGCGCATTCTGACCGAGCCCAAGAACGCGCTCGTCAAGCAGTATCAACGCATGTTCGGTTTCGACAACGTCGAGCTCGTCTTCGAAGACGGCGCGCTCCATGCCATCGCCAAGCTCGCGATCGAACGTGGTACCGGAGCGCGTGGATTGCGCTCCATCTGCGAGAGCGTGCTCCAGGATACGATGTACGCATTGCTCCCCAGCTCCGATGACCATCGTCAAGGTCATCGTCACGGAGCAGTGCGTCGCCGACGATGTCGAGCCTGTCGTGATTACGCGCAATCTGCCGAATTCGTCGCATAGAGAACCAAGTTTCGAGAAAAAGGATACGAACATGTCCGAGATGCCCAAGACCTACGACGCGGCGAGTGTCGAGGAGCGCATGCTCAGGTGGAAATGGCTGGACGGCAAAAGTATTACGCGCGCTCGAAGGGGAAGGGCGATCGCACGGTCGTCATTCCGCCGCCTAACGTGACGGGCATGCTGCATATGGGCCATGCGCTCGACGACACGATCCAGGACACGTACATCCGCTATAGCCGCATGAACGGTTTACTCCACGCGCTGGATTCTGGGCACCGACCACGCGGGAATCGCCACGCAGACCAAGGTCGACAAGAAGCTCAAGAGCGAGGGCGTCTCCCGGCTCGAGATAGGGCGCGAGGCGTTTTCTCGACGAGTGCCAGAAGTGGCGTGACGAGTATGGCGGCATCATCGTCGAGCAGATCAAGCGCATGGGATGCTCCATCGACTTCGACGACGAGAAGTTCACCATGTCGCCGGAATACGCGCGTGCCGTGCGCAAGGTCTTCTGCGACTGGTATCACGACGATCTCATCTACCGGGGCAAGCGCATCGTCAACTGGTGCCCGAGCTGCACGACGGCCATCTCCGGATGACGAGGCGGAATACCAGGACGAGAAAGGCCATCTGGGGCACCTGCGCTATCCGCTCGTGGGCCCGTTGACGGCGTCGAGTACATCACGGTCGCCACGACGCGCCCCGAGACCATGCTCGGTGACACGGGCATCGCCGTATCCCCCGATGATCCAGACACAAGCAGTTCGTGGGCAAGATGGTCAGGCTTCCCATCGTGGACCGCGAGTTTCCGATCTTCTCCGATTGGCACGTGGACGCGGGCTTCGGCACGGGCTTCGTCAAGGTGACGCCCGCACATGATCCCAACGACTACGCCATGGGTCAGGCCCACGGCCTGCCGCAGATCAATATCTTCGATGAACACGCGGTGGTCGTCGAGGGCTACGGCGAGTTCACCGGCATGACCCGCGAGGAGTGCCGCGAGGCCGTCGTCGCGTGGTTCGAGGAGCATGACCTGCTCGACCACGTGGATGACCACGAGCACTCCGTCATGCACTGCTACCGTTGCGACTCGACGCTCGGAGCCGTGGTTGTCCGAGCAATGGTTCGTCGCCGTCGACAAGCTCAAAGGGGCCGGCAACGGACGTGGTTGCCAACGGCCAGGTCACCCTTCCATCCGAGCCGCTGGACGCAGACGTACATGACGTGGATGGAAACCTCAAGGACTGGTGCATCTCGCGTCAGCTGTGGTGGGGCCACCGCATCCCCCCGTCTTTCATTGCGACGCGTGCGGCTGGGAGGACGCCCTCATGGAGGACACCGACGTCTGCCCCGTATGCGGCAGTCATGAGGTGCGCCAGGAGGAGGATGTGCTCGACACGTGGTTCTCGAGCCAATTGTGGACTTTCGCCACGCAAGGTTGGCCCGACCATCCCGATGAGCTCGTCGGCCACCATCCCACCAAGGTTCTCGTGACGGCGCGCGACATCATCGCGCTGTGGGTTGCCCGCATGGTCATGAGCTCGCTGTACTTCATCGGTGAGATTCCTTCGAGGACGTCTTCATCTACGCGACCATCCTGGCAAGGACGGCAGCCGCATGGTCCAAGTCCAAGGGCAACGGCGTTGACCCCATGGACCTCATCGGTATGTACGGCGCCGACGCCATGCGTTACAACCTGCTCACGCTCGTCACCAACAACCAGGACGTCAAGTTCGATGCCAACATCGACAAGAAGACCCACGAGCTCGTCGATTCCCCGCGTACCGAAGCCGCGCGGTCCTTCGTCACCAAGATCTGGAACGCGGCGCGCTTCGTCATGCTCAACATGGATGGCTACAGAGCCGGGGCGGCCCCAGGCGCGGCGACGGCCGCCGATGCGTGGATCCTCTCGCGTCTCGCCAAGCTCACCGCTTCCGTCACGGCCGGCATCGAGGAGTATCGCTTTGGCGATGTCGCGCGAGCTCTTACGCGGTTTTCTGGAACGAGTTCTGCGATTGGTACATCGAGGCTTTGCAAGGCGCGTCCCAGGACGGGGAGACCCGTCTGGTCGCCCAGCGCAATCTCGTCTTCGTGCTCTGACAGCCCCTGCGCCTGCTCCACCCGGTCATGCCGTTCGTGACCGAGGCTATTTGGGAATACCTGCCTGTCAGGATGATGCCCCCTCCCATGGTGGCGGCCTGGCCCGATGCCGGCGACCTCTCGTGCTGGATTGACGACGAGGCCGAGCAGGCAATCCAGCTTGTCGTGCAGCTTGTCACCTCGGTGCGTGCGACGCGCGCCGCATATGGCATAAGCCCGCGTCAGGAGCTTGCCGTGACGCTGCGCTTCGCGGACGATGACGAGGATGCGCTTGCGAAGCGCGCGCTCGTCGAGCGGCAACGTGATCTCATCATGGCGCTTGCCAAGCTCTCGAGCCTCGACATCATCGAGGCTGACGCTCCCCGCCCCGCAGAATGCGGCATCGATTTCGTGGGCGATATCGAGGTGTACGTCGGCCTGTCCGGCCTGGTCGATTTTGCCGAGGAGCGCAAGCGTCTCGAGGGGCGCCGCGCCAAGGCGCTCAAGGAGCTCGAAAACTCGATAAGAAGCCGGCAACCAGAACTTCCTCGACAAGGCCGCACCCGAGGCCGTCGAAAAGGTCCGCACCAGCATGCCGAGCTCACGCAGGAGCTCAAGCTCATCAAGGCACAGCTCGAGGAGTAGCAGCAGTTCGAAAGGGGATAGCCGTGAAGAAGATTCTGTACGTGGATTCATGCGTCAATCGCGATACCTCGCGTACCGAGCGGCTCGCCCAGGCGCTTCTCGCACGCCTGGACGGCCCGGACGTCGAGATCGAGACGCTCGTGCTGGAGGACGAGAAGGACCTGCTGCCTCTCACGGGAGAGTTGTCCAATCAGCGCATGGCCTGGGGAAAGTCCGGCGATTTCAATCATGCCGTCTTCGATTATGCGAAGCAGTTTGCCGCTGCTGACGAGATCGTGTTCGCTGCTCCGTATTGGGACTTCTCCTTCCCCGCGATGCTCAAGATTTACTTCGAGCTGCTCTGCGCCCAAGGAGTGACCTTCGTCTATAGCCCGAGGGCATTCCGACTGGCATGTGTAACGGCAAGCGCGCATATTACGTCACGACCGTCGGCGGTTATAGTGGCGACTGGGATTACGGCTACGACCAGGTCAAGGCCCTGTGCCAACTGTACTTTGGCATCGAGGACGTTCGTTGCTTCCGCGCCGAGGACTCGACATCATCACCAACGATGCGGATGCCATCATGGATGAGGCGTTCCGGGAGCTCGCGCGCGCCGAGCTGTAGGGAGGCGTCATGGACGATTACGCCAACCTCGACTATGACCGTGCCGAGCGCTGCGGGTTTCCCCTGGAGGTCATATACGGGGCGAGCAAGACGCCCGAGCAAATCTGCACCATCGCGACGCAGTTATTGAACGTCACGGCGTCGTCATGGCGACGCGCGTAAGTGCGGACGCTGCGCCGATCGTGCAGGGACACATTCCGGACGCACGCTGGTTCGAGCGCTCAGGGGCTGCTCTTCGCCGATCGTCGCGAGCATCCGTCGAGGGAATGACGCTCGGGGAGGTGCTCGCGTGCCCCAATCGCGCGCGGGTAGCGTCATCGTTGCCTGTGCCGGGACGAGTGACATGGCATAGCCGGAGGAGGCGGCGCTCACGGCCCGCATCATGGGATCGCGCGTGCGGCTTGCTTGCCGACATCGGGGTGGTGGCGTCCATCGGACGCTCGCGCATGAGGACGATTTGCGCGAGGCACGTGTCATCGTGGTCGTCGCCGGTATGGAGGGCGCTCTTGCCTCGCTCGTCGCCGGCCTCGTTGACGTGCCGGTCATTGGGCGTTCCCACGAGCGTGATTACGGGGGCGAGCTTCGGCGGCCTCTCCGCGCTGCTCTCCATGCTCAACTCATGCGCCGGTGGCGTCGGTGCGGTCAATTGACAATGGCTTCCGGGGCCGGGCAGATCGCGCATCGCGTCAATTGCCCACCGAGCGCCTTTTCGGCTCTCTTTGGCGCGGGGTTGTCGTTTGGTCTTCAGGAATTCGACGACGTCCTCGTTGGTGAGCCCCCTTGTTCGGCAAGGTAGCCGGTGTAGGCCCGATGCGTCTTGGAAAACTTGTTGCCAAACCATTCCCAGGAAGATTGCCGCGATCGGCGGCGAGAATCAGGTAACGCCCGGCGCGTTCTCGATGACGTTAATGACCAGGAGATAGTACGCGCCAATGGCGGCGAGGCATATGACGAGCCGAACGACGAGGCGTATAAAGCCATTTGCGGTATTCGCGCGCTTGTTTGCCGCCTCCCGCATGACGCTGGGCTTTTGAGTCCTGTTCTTTTCCCACGGATGCTCCCTTTCGCACGGCACGCGATGAATGGTGGGGAGAGTGTACACCATACGACTACCTAATTCCCCAAGTATGAGGCAATCGCCGTTTGCGCAAAAAGAGGTTCTTGAGGGTAATTCTCGCCACAGTGTGCTATTCTATATGGCGATTTTGTGGAGGATATCGAAGACATGGACGCGCGTGAGCCATCACGGCGTTCTTTTTTCCCTATAATCCGCAGGTCACCGTCCCCGTCTCGTGTCTGGTGCGGGGGACGGTTCCCATCTCAGGGATGGGGCAAATGCCGTATTGCCTGGCAGTCGGTCCTCCCGTTCAGGGAGGGCATCGGTCTAGAAGGCTGACTGGCGAATTGTAAACGTCCTGTACGGGACAGAAGAAAAGGAGTTGACTATGTGTTTTAGGCCCGCAGGTGTAGAGATCGATCTCAACTGCCCGTCGTGCGGTAAGAAGCTGCCCGTTATCGGCAACACCGTTCTCAAGAAGTGCCCGTTCTGCAAGTACGAGTTCACTGAGCAGGATATGCAGGACTTCCAGGCTCAGCTCGGCGGTCCCGCCGGTGCTGCTGCTCCTGGCGCTCCCGCTGCCCCCGGTGCTCCTGGCGCCCCCGCGGCTCCCAGCGCTCCCAAGGCTCCTGGCATGTAAGCACTTTTGCTCGCTTTTACGCAGTTTTGCCCGTGAGAATTGAGGGTGGCCGTGTCTGTCGTTAAACCAAAGAACCTCGGAGCTTACCGAAGAGGATCTGGGGGCCTACCGCTCAACGAACTCACGTGTCGTGCGTGCAGTGGCTATGGCAATTGCGGATATCGCATGTATCGCATTAGCGAGGGAAAGCCAGTCGTCATCTGCCAGATGCGCAGGGCAAAACTGCTAGAAGGGCAGCAGGAAGTCGAGTAGCGATCGGTTCGAATCGGGTTTTCTGGGGTCCTGATTCTAGCTGATTGAGATTTGCCTTCTCGCTGTCGGGAAAGCTGGGGGCTTTCCCGAATACTCATTTCTCCTGATGGAGAAGATTGATTTAAGGAGGGACTGATGGACGGTAAAGAGTTTACTGTTTCCGAAGTCATTGACCGTGCGGGCATTTCCGCCCACACATGGATCGTATTCGTCCTCTTGGCGTTCGCCATGATTTTCGACGGCTACGACTTCATGATCGTCAATTCCACCAACACCTATGTCGCACCTACGTTCTTTGCAGCTCAGATTGCTGCTGGTCAGCCCATCGCGGCTCTGACCGGCTCTCTGACTACTTGGGCCTGCTCGGCATGGTTCTTGTGGTGCCGTCGGAGGTATCCTCTCCGACATGATCGGCCGTAAGAAGATGCTCACGATCGCAGTTATCTTCTATGGTCTGTTTACCCTTCCCCAGGCTTTTGCGCCGGACCACGTTCTTCTGCGCGTTCCGTCTCATCGCCGGCTTTGGCGTTGGCTCCTGCATCCCGGTTGTAACCACCGTGTTCTCCGAGCATGCCTTCCAAGCAGCGCGGCATTTTCGTTACCTTCGGCATGGCCTTCATGGTTATGGGTTGGGTTATCGCTGGTCTCGTTGCGGCTCCTGTCTGCTCGAACCCGAACCCCATCATCCCCGGCTCTGCGACGGTCAGATCACGCTCGCAACTGGCGCGACTGCTGTGCAGAACTGGCGTGTCTGCTACCTGATCGGCGCTCTGCCGGTCGTCTACGGAATCATCCTGCTCTTCGCGATGCACGAGACCCCGCACTGGTATGCCAACCATGATCAGAAGGACAAGGCCGTCGCTCGTCTCGAGCAGATCGTCAAGGCCACGCGTCACGTCGACGTGCACTTCGACGCCAACCTGCTGATCGTTCCGCCCAAGCCTGCCAAGTCTGGCCCCGCGGTTCTGTTCTCCAGCAAGTTCATCGTTGCCACCTGCGCAATTTGGTCCGCTTACTTCGTTGGCCAGTTCTGCGTCTATGGCATGAACGCCTGGATTCCGACCTGGTTCCAGGGCAATGGCTTCACCGCCGCCAGAGTCTGTTACCCTGCAGACCTGGAACAACGTTGCCGCTATCGCATCGAACATCTGCGTTGGCTTCGTCTCCGATGCCATCGGCCGTAAAAAGCGCGCACTGTGGATTGGCTGGGTCGCTTGTATCGTCGCGATCATCGCCTGCTCCGTGTTCGTCCCGATGTTCCCGGGCGAGGCTCCCGTGAATGGCGCACCCCTCGCTGGCGCTGCTGCGGCAACTTCGTTCCCTGCATCTTCCTGATGCTTCTCTTCGGCTTCTGCCTGAACTACGCCATTACGGCTGTCCAGCCCCTGATGCCCCGAGTCCCTATCCCACCACGCTGCGCAACACCGGTACCTCTTGGTGCCAGGCGTTTGCCCGTTTCGGTGGCTCGGCTCCTCCATCGTTCTGGGTGCTGCCGCTGGCTGGCCATGTTCAGCATGACGTCAACGGCACCATGTCCAACAACTGGTCCATGGTCGTTCTCGTCCTGCTCATCCCGTTCGTTCTTGGTCTCCTCTGCACCCCTGCTCTTCGTGAAGAACACGGGCGGAAAGACTATGGACGAGCTGCAAAAAGCTCTCCGAGGAGAACCCGCTGTCCGAGACGGACGGCAATGGCCGCTCATGATCGTCGTTGTTGTCATCAACTTCATCGGCTGCATCGTGTGCCCGCTGGCCATCCCCGGCTTCTCAAGACCGCGATGGCTCTGCCCATCATGCTCATCGCCATGCTCCTGCCGTTCATCTACTTCTTCGTATTTGGCGGTCTGGGCCTTGGCAAAGGAGAAGGCTGCAAAGGCAGAGGGTGCCAACATCCTCTAAGCTTTGCGCTTGTCGTTAACTCTGCTAACACGGAAGACCCCCGGTATTGCCGGGGTCTTCCGTGTTTGCTCACGATGTTTGCCAGGCTATTGGATGGCCCTTTTTGTCGTGGCGGGCGCTCTAGTCGTCTTGCGCTGATTTGCTCTTGCGCTTTTCCAGGACGTGTCCGCAATCCTTCTTCTTCAGCTTCGAGTCCTTGTGGTCGATGGGACGGCCTTCGGGTTTGATGATGCGCACATACGGGGAGTCAGCTTCGATGAGCTCCTGAACTTCCTCGTACGTGAAGCCCTTGTTCTCGAAGATGCGGCTTTGAGTTGTTGAGTAAGCCCGGCGGTGCGTAGTCGTTTCCCTCGCTCAGTCCCTTCCATTCCTCCTTGATGAGGATGGCGACGAAGGCGGCCACGGCGATGCGGAGCTTCTCGAGCTCATGTGCGTGAATCTCGTAGCACATGCCCTTGTCCTTGAAGTTCACGAGCTTGATGTGCCTTGCGGTCGAAGCTCGTGAGAGTGTTTCCTCGGAGAAGGTGCACGGGGCTTGTGGGCGCATCCGTAGAGATCCCATACCATGCCCTCGATGTAGTAGTGATGCTCGATGACGATCGTATGCAGAATGTACTCCCAGCGCTCATAGCGAATGTAGTAGTTGAGCACGTTGTTGTCGGGTTTGATGAGACCGACCTGGCCGCCCATGCGCCCCCATGATCTGCACGCGGTCCTTCTCGCTGCTCCAGCCCTGTTGCTCGTGAAGCGGAGGAAGACGTCTCCGTCCTCGTACCAGGCATCGAAGTCCTCGTGCTTGGCGATGGCGTCTTGCTGGATATAGATCTTGTTAAACTTCTGAGCCACGAAATCCCCTTTTTGCGGTTACGCTTTGACAAGCAATTATAGCCCAGTGCCTTTGCAAAGAACTCTCGCATGAGGTACTGTCATGAGGATGCATTTTATGCGTAGGAAACGGCGTGTCATGCGCACTCCGGATGAGGGACTATCGTCATGCTCGATGGAACAACCGTAACCCTGACTTTCGAGGGGTCGTCTACCAGACGGCACCGTCTATGACAAGATGACCGCGGAGAATCCCCTTGTGTTCCAGGTTGGTCACGATATGGTGCTCGACGGCTTCCGAGCGCGAGGTGCGCGAGATGGTCGAGGGCGAAGAAGACCTTCACCATCAAGGACTGGGAGGCCTTTGGCGAGCATCTCGACGAGCAGACCGAGGAAGTCCCCCATGGAGGTCATGCCCAACATGAAGGGCCTCGAGATCGGCAAGGTCATCTGGATGATCGCCGAGGACGAGTCCAAGGTGCCGGTTACGATCATGGACTTATCACCCCCCGAGGCCGTGACGCTCGATTTCAATCATCCGCTGGCAGGCAATGACCTCACCTTCGATGTCGAAATCATCAAAGGTCGACGAGTCCACGGCAGATGATCCCAATGCACCCAAGAGGGAGATTCCCAAGGATCCGCTCGACCTCATCATGTAGGGGCATGCGCCATGTACAAGAACATCCTCATCGCGGCTGATGGTTCCGGAAAACTCGCTGCGGGCAGCACGCAGCAGGCGGCAGACATCGCCTCCCTGCTCGTGGACGCCAAGGTCGAGCTCGTCTCTGTCATCGCCATCGACGTCTACTCGGACATGGTCTATGACCCCATCGAGGCGCATGGCGAAGCGCAGCGCGAAATCCTCGAGGGCGCTTCGGCCATTCTGTCAGATGCTGGCATCAACCACGAGATTGTCTTGCTGCATGGACGTCCTGCCGACGAGATCATCCGCTACGCGGAGGAGTCGGGTGCCGACTTGCTCGTAATGGGCAGCCGAGGCCTAGGCGCCTTTGCGCGAGTTTGCGCTTGGCAGCGTGAGCCACAAGGTGCTCACCCATGCCAAGTGTCCGGTGCTGGTGGT
>VOFB01004602.1_pt1 | contig 19644 bp, 26 predicted proteins | sample 5384141 | NCBI WGS metagenome assembly VOFB01 (sample SAMN12384721, study PRJNA508395) | human gut metagenome | isolation source: healthy gut A | host: Homo sapiens | reverse complement strand
TGATGGAACTGTTCCAACAGTACAATGTAGAGTTTGTGTCCTCTACGGAAAAGTTTGATACCTCCACGCCGATGGGACGGGCCATGTTAAATATCTGTATTGTGTTCGCCCAGCTTGAACGGGAAACGATACAGAAGCGGGTAACGGACGCTTACTACTCCCGCAGTCAGCGTGGCTTCAAGATGGGTGGGAAAGCCCCTTACGGCTTCCATACAGAGCCGATTAAGTTGGACGGTATCAACACAAAGAAGCTGGTGGTAAACCCAGATGAAGCGGCAAATATCCGGCTGATGTTTGAGATGTATGCTCAGCCCACAACTTCCTATGGGGACATTACCCGGTACTTTGCGGAACAGGGGATTTTGTTCAATGGTAAAGAGCTGATACGCCCCACGCTGGCGCAAATGCTCCGCAATCCCGTCTATGTGCAGGCGGACTTGGATGTGTACGAGTTTTTCAAAAGTCAGGGTACGGTTATTGTCAATGACGCCGCCGACTTTACGGGGACAAACGGCTGTTATCTGTATCAGGGGCGGGATGTGAAGCCCAGCAAGAAAAACGACTTGAAAGACCAAATGCTGGTGCTGGCTCCCCATGAGGGCATTGTTCCGGCCGGATATATGGCTGGCTTGCCGCAAGAAGCTGATGAACAACATGAAAATTCAGTCCGCCAGAAAGGCAACTCACACCTGGCTGGCCGGAAAGATCAAGTGCGGCAACTGCGGGTATGCCCTTATGAGCATTAACAATCCTGTGGGAAAGCAATATCTCCGCTGCACAAAACGGCTGGACAATAAAAGCTGTGCCGGGTGCGGGAAAATCATCACTTCGGAGCTGGAAGCGGTTGTTTATCAGCAGATGGTGAAGAAGCTGGCAAGCTACAAAACGCTGACGGGCAGAAAAAAAAGCGGCAAAGGCAAACCCGAAAATCGCCGCCCTGCAAGTGGAGCTTGCCCATGTGGACGGCGAGATTGAAAAACTGGTGGACAATCTGACGGGCGCAAACAATGTGCTGCTCTCCTATGTGAATGTGAAGATAGCGGAACTGGACGGACGCAAGCAGGAACTTGTGAAGCAGATAGCGGAGTTGACAGTGGAAGCCATCAGCCCGGAGCAGGTCAATCAGATTTCCGGCTACCTCGACACATGGGACAATGTATCCTTTGACGACAAGCGGCGTGTGGTGGATTTGATGATTACCACCGTTGCCGCTACAAGCGACAGCTTGAACATCACATGGAAAATCTGACGGGCGGAACCCCTCCCGTCAGATACCTACCCTGTGTAGTCCCTTGTAAACTGTACTTTTCTTTAATTCCAACTCCTTATGTGTCAAGATCTTAAAACCTGTGCCCAATGGAGCTGACTGATAGTGTTCAAAGTTTCCGAAGCGATGCCCCTGCGAAGAAAAATCAATGCCGCATTCCTCTTGGCACCACTGTATTAAGTCCTGGACATCTCGGTACAGTTCCTTACCATCTGTCCCAAATGAATGGAGGATTTCCTGAAATAGTGCTTCCTTTTGCACATTCCACAATTCCTTCAGATATGCGTATTCCACAACCGGACCATGCTGCCTTGAATGCGTATCATTGACCAGTACCATGGGCCTGATAACTAATTGGGGAGATTTCATCGTTATCTTCGCCATAGACAGAGTGCTTTCCTGTGTGAGGCTTTTCTCAAAGATTTCCGCTTCATGAAAAGGTAAAATGGCTGTAAGAACACTTTGGTGTTTTTTGATATCTCTCTGCTTCCATGTCAAAAAGGCTGGTTTGTTGGGGAACTGAATCCGTAAAGAAGAACTTCCCCCCAGCAGTAGAAAACAAAAAGTAATTTAATAAAGCGATTTTCTCCTTGCATTTTTTCATCTCCGTTCTCTTTCGGATAGCCATGTACAATACTTTCTTTCTACGACATTATAACATAGATCTCCATGACACCCATTACTACATCCTCCCTTCCAGAAACGAAATTCACCATTTTTTGAGAGCCTTGCTATGACAATCCCAATATGGCAGATTTAAGAGAAGCGGAAATATCTTTCTAATGTAAAATGTTCCCGCTGGCGCTAACAGACAAAAAGATGCCGGGGCAGCCTTGGAAAAGGTTGCCTCGGTATCTTTTCACATATTTTAGTGCTTTATAGTTTTCGCCCCATGTCCACATGGCGTCCAGAATGGGCTTCAGACTTTTTCCCAAGGCTGTCAGGCTGTACTCCACCCGCGGCGGAACTTCGGCATATACTTTGCGGCTAACCAGCCCTTTTTTCTTCCATATCCCGCAGCTGGGCGGTGAGAACTTTCTGGGAAACGCTGCCGATGGACTTTTTGAGTTCTCCGAACCGCTTTGTTCCCCGGCATGAGGTCGCGCAGGATCAGGACTTTCCATTTATCACCAATCAGCATAAGCGTTGTTTCTACCGGACAGGCAGGTAATTCTTTCACTTGCTGCATAATACCACTCCTTTCCAATAGTTTCTTTTTTTGGTAACTATAGCACAATAAAGTGCTTACTTTACAATAGATACTTACGGAATTATTATAATTTCGCAAGATAAAATTGCAATCCCAAAACCCAAATTCCAATCAGGAGGTATTTATGATGAATGACGTCGTAAAGTTTTTGCAGGAAAACCCCGTACAGTATCTTGCCACCGTTGGCCGTGACGGAAAGGCCAAGTGCCGCCCCTTTATGTTTACCGGGGAGATGGACGGCAAGCTGTGGTTCTGCACCAACAACCAGAAGGATGTTTACAAGGATATGCAGGCCAACCCCAACATCGAAGTTTCCGTTTCCAGCCCGGCCTATGCGTGGATTCGTCTGAACGGCGAGGCCGTTTTCGAGAATAATATGGCCGCCAAGGAGATGTGCATCCGGAACCCCATCGTCAAGGGGCAGTACGGCGAGGCCACCAACCCCATCTTTGAAGTGTTTTTATTTGAAAGATGTCCATGCAGTAATCGCTGACTTTTCCGGCAATCCGCCCAAGGAGTACGACCTGTAAGTATCGTGCACACGGTTCCCCCGGATAAATCTAGGGGAACCTCTTGATTTTGAGAGAGGCTTCTTATGCAGACAAAAGAGTATCTGGAATACATTGTGGATCATATCCACTCTACCGTTTTTTTGCCACCGTGGACAGCCAAGGGCGGCCCGTCACCTGTGCCATCGACCTCATGGACTATGATGAAAACAGCCTCTACTTTCTGACAGCAAAGGGCAAGAACTTTTATGACCGGCTAAAAGCTAACGAAAATATTGCCTTCACCGCCATGAAGGGAGAAGATACCCTTTCCTGCGTGGCGGTGTCCGTACAGGGTAAGGCGGAGGAGATCGGGCCGGACAGCTTGCCTAACCTGTTCCGCAAAAATCCCTATATGGAGAAAATATATCCCGATGTTCGCTCCCACAGCGCTCACAGTATTCAAAATTTACGAGGGAACCGGAGAATGGTTTGACCTCTCAAACTTCCTATTGAACGGGCCAGCTTCTTTTCGGCGGAGCACAGGCAAAAAGAAACCGGCTATTTTGTGACGGACAAGTGTATCGGATGCAAGCTGTGTTATTCCAAATGTCCGCAGAAGTGTATCGACATTTCAAGAAAGCCTGTGGTTATTCGGCAAGAACACTGTCTGCATTGCGGAAATTGCTTTGAAATATGCCCTGCAAGGGCAATTGAACGGAGATAAGATGATGACGCAGGACGAGCGATTGATTTTTCTGCTCCGCGATCTGCTGGCAGAACGAAAAGAATATGAAGATATCCCGGTGCCGGATTCTCTCTCGGAAAAGCGGCGGCTTTTGCGCAGCCTGATGAATGTGCGTCCGCCCGTCCCGGTCCGTGAGGATTTCTTGCGGGTGCAGGACGCTTACCTTGTGGATCGTCTCGCGGAGCGGGCATGACAAGGCTGAAAGACCTGACGCCGGTGCGTCCCGGCTTATATCTCTGGCAGGGACGATATCACTACGCTGGCAGTGGATGCCATCGTCAACGCGGCCAACAGCCAGATGCTGGGCTGCTTCGTTCCTTGTCACGGCTGCATCGACAACGCTATCCACACCTATGCAGGGGGTGCAGCTCCGCTTGAGTGTGCCCGACTCATGACCGGACAGGAGGAAGAACCTACCGGCAACGCAAAAATCACAAAAGCTTACAACCTGCCCTGCCGCTATATACTGCATACCGTCGGTCCGATAATTAGTGGAGCCGTCACACAGGCAGACCGGGAACTGCTGGCCAGCTGCTACCGCACCTGTTTGGAGCTGGCGGCGGAAACTGGGCTTGGCAGCATAGCGTTCTGCTGTATCTCTACCGGTGAATTCCATTTTCCCAATGAACTGGCCGCAGAAATAGCCATACAAACGGTGGGAGAATGGCAACGGCAAACCCCAGACAAAATCAAGGTGATCTTCAATGTTTTCAAGAACAGAGACTATGAAATCTACAAGCGCCTGCTGCGATAATATCGCACGGCTCAAACAGGAATTGGACGGATGCGGTGGTGATCGGGGCCGGTTCCGGGCTTTCCACTTCCGCGGGGTTTACCTATACCGGCGAACGCTTTCAGAAATATTTCGGGGACTTTATTGCGAAGTATGGCTTCCCGCGATATGTATTCAGGCGGCTTCTATCCCTTTGACAGCCTGGAAGAACATTGGGCGCCCGTGAGGGCGACCCAGAAGCCGTGAACGCTGTCCTGCTCCACTACGCCGGATATATCCGCTATTTCTCAAAAGTGAACGGGCAGGTCAACGCCGAGGTGGAGGACTATGTAAAGCAGCGGTTAATTGACTGTCAATTCAAGTTACGGCTTGACGAACCACCGGACAAGTCATAAAAACTGAATACCAGCCGCCACCGACGCGGCCAGCGAAAGCAGTAAGTCTTGAAAAAGATTTACTGCTTTTTTTGTTGTCCGGCTCCGCTCCCGGGGCATTTGGAGCATTTACCCGTAGTAGAGGGCAAAGAGAAAGGATTTCTCCAACACCGGGTAGAAACCACTGCGTCCGGTGTCATTTTAGCGAAAGCGGGCAGGAATGCCCTTTACAGGATTAGTAGTAGCAGAAAAAGAGAAACAAACTTTTGTGGTTGCAGTTTTCCAAAAAAGTGGCGGACGGAAGTGAGAGAAAGTTTGCAGTCACGGAGAGCAAGTTTCTACCACGGTGCCAAAATCCGCAATTCTGCAGTTTTGCCCCTCGCGGGAAACTTGTTGGGGAGTGCCTTCCCCAAACCCTGCTCATGCGCCCTTACGGGCGAGAAAGGAGGTCACACCATGCGAAAGAAATACAACACGCCCCACCGCAGCCGCGTTGTGAAAACCCGGCTGTCCGAAGATGAGTATGCCGACTTCACAGCGCGGCTTGCGCCCTATGGTATCAGCCAGTCCGAATTTCTCCGGCAGGCGATACGGCGGGCGACCATACGCCCGGTTGTCCATGTGTCGTCGGTCAATGACGAGTTGCTTTCCGCTGTCGGGAAGCTGACAGCCGAGTACGGCAGGATCGGCGGCAACCTCAATCAGATTGCCCGGTATCTGAACGAATACGGCGTACCCTACAACACCCTTTCCGGCGAGGTACGCGCCGCCATATCCGACCTTGCCGTCCTCAAGTATGAAGTCCTCAAGAAAGTAGGTGACGCGGTTGGCAACACTCAAGCATATCAACTCTAAAAACGCCGACTACGGAGCCGCCGAGCAATATCTTCTCTTTGAGCATGACGAGTTTACCATGAAGCCCGTCCTTGATGAAACCGGCAGGCTTATCCCCCGCGAGGACTACCGGCTGTCCACGCTGAACTGCGACGGGGAGGATTTTGCCGTTGCGTGTATGCGGGCCAATCTCCGCTATCAGAAAAACCAGCGGCGGGAAGATGTGAAAAGCCACCACTACATCATCAGCTTTGACCCGCGGGACGGGCCGGACAACGGCCTGACCGTAGACCGGGCGCAGGCGTTGGGGGAACAATTCTGTAAAGAGCATTTTCCCGGCCACCAGGCCCTTGTCTGCACCCACCCGGACGGGCATAACCACAGCGGCAACATTCATGTGCATATCGTCATAAACAGCCTGCGGATTGAGGAAGTGCCGTTCCTGCCCTACATGGACAGGCCGGCCGATACGAAAGTCGGCTGCAAGCACCGATGTACCGACGCTGCCCTGCGCTACTTCAAATCCGAAGTCATGGAGATGTGCCACCGGGAGGGGCTTTATCAAATCGACCTCTTGAACGGCAGCAAGAACCGCGTCACCGACCGGGAGTATTGGGCGCAGAAAAAGGGACAGGCCGCGCTGGACAAGCAGAACGCCCCCATGATTGCCGATAGTATCACGCCCCGGCAGACCAAGTTTGAAACGAACAAGGAGAAGCTGCGGCAGACCCTACGGAAAGCCCTTGCCACCGCCGCCAGCTTTGACGAGTTTTCCTCTCTGTTGCTGCAGGAGGGTGTGACCGTCAAGGAGAGCCGGGGGCGGCTTTCCTACCTCACGCCGGACAGGACAAAGCCAATTACCGCCCGGAAGCTGGGCGACGATTTTGACCGCGCCGCTGTCTTTGCCGTTTTAGAGCAAAACGCCGCCAGAGCAGCCGAAGCGCCAGCCAGATCCCCCGATCCCCCACGCACCATAAAAGACCGCTTGCAGGTTGCCAGAGCCGAGATAGCCGCCCCGAAACAGGACGGAGTGCAGCGGCTTGTGGACATTGAGCAGAAAATGGCCGAGGGCAAAGGCCGGGGCTATGAACGCTGGGCGAAGATACACAATCTGAAGCAGGCCGCCAAAACGCTGTCCGTCTACCAGCAATACGGCTTTACTTCCCCGGAGCAGTTAGAAGCCGCCGTTGACACCGCCTATCAGAAAATGCGCCAGACCAGCGGCGAACTGAAAGCACTGGAAACGAAGCTGCAAGGGAAAAGAAGTTGCAGCGGCAGGTGTTGGCCTACGCCCAGACCAAGGCCGCCCGCGACGGGCTGCGGGCACAGAAATCCGAGAAAGCCCGCGCCGCATACCGGCAGGCCCATGAGAGCGATTTTATCATAGCCGACGCAGCAGCCCGGTATTTCAAGGCGCATGGCATTACCAAGCTGCCCGCCCGGAAAGCGTTGCAGGCCGAGATCGAGCAGCTTATCTCCGAGAAAGACGGCCTGTATAACACCTATCACGAACAGAAACAGCGGTTCAAGGAGTTGCAGACCGTCAAGCGGAACATCGACCAGATTTTGCGCCGGGACGAGCCGCACCGCAGAAAGGAGCAGAGCCATGAGCGATAACCTGCCCCACATGGACTACCGCCAGCACCGGCGGGCGCGGCGGCTGGTACATGAGTGCTGTAACTACGATGAGGGGAACTGCCTGCTATTGGACGACGGGGAGCCTTGCGTGTGCGTCCAGAGCATTTCCTTTTCCCTCATGTGCCACTGGTTCCGTGTGGCTGTCCTGCCCCTTGACGGGGAGCTGGCCGCAGCCCTCTTGTGCCGGGGAAGCCGGAAACGGTGTGCCGTCTGCGGGGCGGCCTTTGTCCCCAAATCCAACCGGGGAAAATACTGCCCCGACTGCGCCGGGCGCATGAAGAAAATCAAAGCCGCCGAGAGAAAGCGGAAACAAAGGCAGAGATGTCACGCTTTAGAGCCTTTCAAACCCGCATAAATCAAGGCTTTTTTCGTGGGTGTCAAAGGGTACGCGATACATTTATCCTTTTCCCCCGGAAACGGCGTTTTAATGCGTGACAATACGCCAAAATCAACCCGAACACAGGGAGGTGATCCTATCGCTGATTATATCAGGGCAGACACGCGGCTGCCCGCCTATCTGCCGTATCCCCGTTTCCTGCTGAAAATGGAGATTTCACAGACCGCCAAGCTGCTGTGTATTCTGCTGTTAGACCGTTCCACCCTCTCCCAGAAAAACAAGTGGCTGGACGACGAGGGCAGGATTTATATTATCTATCCCATCGCGGAGATAGCAGAAATACTGGATAAAGGCAGCACCACCATCAAGGGGGCGCTTAATGAACTGGACACGGCGGGGCTGTTGGAACGGGAACGGGGCGGCTTCTCCGCACCGAACCGGCTTTATGTCAAAGTACCGCCAGTGCCACAGGTACAGTTTTCAGACCAACTGATGGCCGGAAGTCCGCCCCTCATAGAGCCGGAAAACCGTCCTACTGATGGTCAGAAAACCGACCTTATGATGGTCGGAAAACCGTCCCCTAACCAAACTACTATAAACAACCTTACAGAGAGCCAAACAAAGGGAGTGAGTGGGGGGCCGTCCGCGCCCTATGGCCGATATGGAAATATTTTTCTGTCACAGACCGAATACGACGAGTTGCAGGCAGAGTACCCCGACAGGCTGGAACGGTTGAGCCGCTACCTTGCCGCCAACGGGAAAAGCTACCAGAACTATGCCGCCGCCCTGCGGATATGGGCGGGGAACGACAAAAAGGAAGCCCCTAAAAAGGGCATACCAGACTACTCATGCAAGGAGGGCGAGAGTTTATGAAGAATGAAATCAACGCGGTTTTGGAGAATATGACGACCACCATCCCGGAGCCGGAGGACTACACCGGCGAGGACGGTTTACTGTACTGCGGCAAGTGCCGCAAGCCGAAAGAAGCCTATTTTGCGCCGGATAAGGCCGCTATCTTCGGGCGCGACCGCCACCCGGCAGAGTGCGACTGCCAGAGAACCGCCCGCGAGGAACGGGAAGCCGCCGAAAAGCGGCGCAGACACCTTGACACCGTGGAAGAACTGAAACGCCGGGGCTTTACCGACCCCACCATGCGGGACTGGACTTTCGAGAACGACAACGGCAGGAACCCGCAGACCGGGCTTGCCCGCCGGTATGTGGAGCATTGGGAAGATGCGGACAGACAATATCGGCTGCCTGTTCTGGGGCGGCGTAGGCACCGGCAAAAGCTACCTTGCAGGCTGTATCGCAAACGCCCTCATGGAGAAAGAAATCCCCGTCCGCATGACGAACTTTGCTCTTATCCTCAATGACCTTGCCGCCAGCTTTGAGGGGCGCAACGAGTACATTTCCCGCCTTTGTCGTTATCCGCTGCTGATCCTTGACGACTTCGGCATGGAACGCGGGACGGAATACGGGCTGGAACAGGTGTTCAATGTGATTGACAGCCGTTAGGGCGTTGTCAAACTGGCATTTCAAATGGCCTGCAACGAGGATATCATCCGAAAAATCCCTTCGACTTCAAGTTGGTGGAGGTCGTTCCCAATGACTCGCAGAAGCGAATCACCATGACCCAGGAGCAGCAGGAAATCTGGATGGGTTTTATTCGGGGTGACAAGACCTACCGCAAGTATTACGATGAGTTTGTAGTCCTGCTGGAAACCGGGATGCGGGTGAGCGAGTTCTGCGGCCTGACCAAAAAGCGATCTGGATTTTGAGAACCGTCGTATCCGGGTGGATCACCAGCTCGTCCGGGAGCGGGGCAGCAAGTACTATGTGGAGAAAACAAAAACCGAATGTGGCTGTCGTTTTATTCCCATGACGGATACGGTGTACCAGAGCCTTAAAAATATCCTGGCTCGTCGCAAGACACTCAAAGCAGAGATGATCGTCGACGGATACACCGGATTTTTGCTGCTGGATAAGGACGACAAGCCCAAGGTGGCACTGCACATCGAAAATGAGATGCGCTGGGCCATGAAGAAGTATCGCAAGCTGTACCCGGACAAGCCCCTGCCGCACATTACTCCCCATGTGTTCCGTCATACGTTCTGCACGAATATGGCAAATGCGGGTATGGATATCAAGAACTTGCAGTATGTGATGGGCCACTCCGATGTGGGGGTGACACTGAATGTCTACACCCACGCCAGCTTTGACCGGGCAGCCGAACAGATGGCAAAAATCCTTGCGTTCCCCGCTGTGACAGCTTGAAAAATCAGGTCAAATCCGCAGTTGGTACTACACCAATTACTACACCATTTGCCAATGAAATTGCGTAGATTTACGCAGATTTGCGTGGGCAGCATGGCAACCACAACGAAAAGAAAAAGCGCCGAAAAGCCAGTCATATCAATGGTTTGCAGGCTTATGAAGGGATATATAAGAGATGACCAAAATACTATTTGTTTGCCACGGCAATATATGCAGGTCGCCCATGGCGGAGTTCATGCTGAAGGACCTGGTCAAAAAACGCGGGATGGAGAGGGGACTTTCTGATCGCCTCCTCTGCCACCAGCGCGGAGGAGATCGGCAACCCCGTCCATCCAGGCACGGCGAGCCGGCTGGCCCGGGAGGGCATCTCCACAGCGGGGAAATATGCCGTGCAGCTGAAGCGGACCGACTATGACCGTTACGACTATTTTCTGGGCATGGATCAATGGAACATCCGCAATATGAAGCGGATCTTGGGGAGATCCGGAGAACAAGGTGCACCTGCTGCTGGACTTTACCGGGCGGCCGGGGAGGAGATCGCAGACCCCTGGTACACGGGAGACTTTGAACGCACCTATGCAGATATCCTGGAGGGGTGCACCGGCTTCCTCCGACAGCTGGAGGGGCAGGGGACATAGACTGCAGCGGAGGACGGCCGTCCCCCGCGCCATATTAGAAGAAAAGAGAAAGATGGCGGCCCCGGATTTCCGAGGCCGTCATCTTTCTCAGGTATTACGCCTTTTTCAAACTCACTCTTGCCCAGACCACACACGGGGCAGACCCAGTCGGAGGGGACATCCTCCCAGGGCGTGCCGGGAGCCACGCCGTTGTCGGGGCCTCCCACGGCAGGGTCATATTCATAGCCGCAGGGGCAGACATATTGATCCATCATGACCGCTCCTTTCTCAGGGACAGAGGATCAGCCAAAGTAGCACTTCAGCAGGCCCTCGAACGCCTTGCTGCGGCGGGCCTCGTCCCGGGCCGTCTATCCTCGCCGGATCAGCAGGCCGTTTTGCGTTCTATGGAAATGCAGTAATTTCAAGACTTTTGCCTCCGTCTCCATTCTAAATAACAAACAGCCAACGCCCAAAGCAGGCGTTTTCGAGAAAGTGCTGCCTTTCTATCCGCTTTTGGGAGACATATCATGGATAAACTGGATGATGCAGGTGTTTAGTCACTAGCAAATAAGCATTGGATGTTCCAATACACCATCGCGGTGGATGGCCCAAAGAAGGATGTCCGCAAGAGAAATAACAAGTTCTGCAATCCTACGAAGACAGAGACGGAGGCAATTAGAGCCAGAAACAAATGCTGCTCATATTCCAGATGGGGGCCAAAGACAATATCGAAACGGCAAAGTCGGCATACAAGGTATTCTCGTCTAATGGAAAGCGCTTTTCGGTCAAGTATGCTCCCTATGCTCTGCATTTTATGGAATATTTGGGCTCGGCGTTGGCTTGGAGGTATTCTTTCAAAAGAAGAAGTCGGTTGCAAATGTAGTAATTTCCGTAGTTGGGTATAGATTTTACCTCCTTGTGCGGGGTTCTTATAATTATAACATGCCGACAGAAAAAAGGGGTGGTAAACACCCCTTTGATCAGTTTACACTTTTTCGAGATCAATGATCTTTCTGATATCGCTAATCTCAATGCGGTGGCAATCTTACCTAAGTGTTCAAAATTGATAACAGTTCGAGTGCCTCTCACGATATCGCTTATTGTTGATTCCCGTACTCCGCCATCTCGGCGAGTTTTTTCTGTGTTATACCTTCCTCTTCAAGAAGTTCTTTAACACGAAGTTTGACACGGTAGCTCATACCAGACTAATTCCCTCCATGCTCGAAAGTACCATGTAGGCATAATTCCAAAGGCTGGGGTCTTTTCCAAAAACAGTAGGCTTATCGCCCAAAGAGCCAGCCAAATCCATAACACTTCTTGTAAGTCCGACTTTGTGCTTGTTCCAAACAGCGATGGGATCTTTGCCGTCCATCCACTTATACTTGCCTGAGGTGATATCATACTCGAGAAGAACTCTGAATGCTGCCAGAATGGGATAGAGAAGACCATCGGGAATTTTGTAGTAAATATCACTCATGCAGAATTTACTCTTGCCGACGGGGCTGCCCTCTTTGTAGCCAGAATAGGACTTTCGACCGTACATACGACCATTCTCGTTATAAGCTACAGCAAACTCAGTTTCGATGGCATCGTAAAGATCAAACAGATCGGGGAATGACATTCACAAATTTTCTGTAGTGCTCGGGGTCGTCCAAATACTCATTCAGCATGGCCTGTTTGCCAGAGTATGCTTTGGTAGGATGCTCCGCACTGTTATACTTATCGATGTTGAACATACAAATGATAGAAACGATATCGCGCGCGTCGATCATTTTCAGAGCCTTTTTGGTATCGGTGTCTTTTGTGATCTGATTCTGCTTAAAGGAAATTCTATTAAAGAAGGGAAGTCCCTCGAGGCCTTCCTTGATGGGATCGAACTTCTCTCTCAGTTCTGCCATAGACTTTGCATCGACTGCGATAGAAGTATTACGAGCTTCAGCCAGATCGGCAATCATTGCTTCGACGCCAGTCATTACTTCAAACTGAACATACTGTTCCAGGACTTTATCCTTGTTCTCAAGAAGGATCTTGTAGGTATGTCCGCCATCAATGTTGCCATGGCAGCTTTCATCCTCGAAATCAATGGTTACTTCCTGCAAGCGGTTATCATAACGCACTCTCTTTGCGGAGAGAATGATGCCTCTGTTCTTCAGGTGGAACTGGCCGTCATTACTCAGCAGAGACTCTGTGATTGCATTTGCCACAGTAGAGTTGAGTTTCTGATCGCGGGGGTTTGTGGACATGGGAATACCCTCGGGGACATCGCAGGTCTTGGCATAGAAAATGTACTTTCTCGGAGTTTCGTTGCCAAGAGGATCATCAAACTTCCTAAAATTGTTGTCGCTTACCTTAATTATCTTTCTAATCATAATTACCTCTTTCTGAAGACCAGGCTTCAATTATGTGTACGAATGCATTTGCATATCGCAATATCATAGCCGTGGCGGGCCTCGTCCCGGGCCATCTCGTGCACGGTGTCGTGGATGGCGTCCAGGCTCGTTCTTCCTTGGCGCAGGCGGCCAGCTCGAACTTGCCGTTGGTGGCGCCGTTCTCGGCCTCCACACGCCATCTCCAGGTTCTTCTTGGTGGAGTTCATGTTGGTCAGGTCCTCGCCCAGCGCTCCAGCACTTGGCGGCGTGCTCGGCTTCCTCGTAGGCGGCCTTCTCCCAGTACAGGCCGATCTCGGGATAGCCCTCGCGGTGAGCAATCCGGGCCATGCACAGGTACATACCCACCTCGCAGCACTCGCCCTGGAAGTTGGCCATGAGCTGATCGAAGATGTACTTCTTATCCTCCGCATCGGCGTTGTTCTTCACGGTCTCTGCATAGACGCCGAACTTGTGCTCGGCGGCGAGCTTCATCTCGCCCACCTGCTCCACGAACTTGTCCTTGGGAGCCTTGCAGATGGGGCAGAAGTCAGGGCGCGGTCTCGCCCTCGTACACATAACCGCAAACGGAACAGACAAACTTTTTCATGACAATTTTTCCTCCTGTTTTATTTTATTTTGGCAATTTTCACACGTGCCGTAGAAGATGAGCTCATGGCGCTGGACCAGGAACCCATATTGCGCGCTGACGGTCTGATCCAGATCGCCGTCATCCAGCATGGGATGGGGCAGATCCATCACAGCGCCGCAGCAGGTGCAAATAAGGTGACTGTGGGGGGCAATGCACCCGTCGAACCGCTCCTGTCCCTTGACGACGCCGATGCTCTGGATCAGGCCCTGCTGTTGGAACAGGACTAGGTTGCGATAGACCGTACCCAGGCTCAGGTCGGGGTGGGTGGGCTTCAGAGTTTGATAGACCCACTCGGCGGAGGGGTGGCAGTCGGTGCTCTGGATCGCGTTCAAAATGGCCTCCGTTTTCTGCTGTATCTTGTGGCGCGTTCCATAGGGCCCTCAAATAGTAATAATTCTTATTACGAAAGAATCATACCACAGAAACAGCTGCTTGTAAGGGAAAATCAAAATCCGAAAATTTTTGTGTTCAGGGCCGGGAGCTATCTTCCTTTGTATGACGGAAATTTTTCAGGATGGACTCCTCCCAGCGGTCGCCGTATTTCATCCCCAGCAGGAAGACGGCCACACCGATGATCCCCAGCAGGACCATAGCCCAAAGAGGGAGAGTCAGGGTGGCACCGCCCAGGCGCTGGCTACCAGCAGGCCCCAGGGACGAGTGAGCACAACGATCACCAGAAAACGGGGGGTGGAGATGGCGGTGAGCCCGGCCAGAATGCACAGCAGGTCATCGGGAAAGAAGGGCAGGAGAAAGGCCAGGATGAGGAAAGTGTCTGTTTTGTAGCCCGGACGATGGAGAGGTACTTGTCGGAAATGGCCCGCTCACCAGGCGGTCCGCAAAAGATTGGCCCAGCGCGCGTGCCAGGAGAAAGACCAGCAGGGAGGCGGAGAGGACCGCGGCGAGGGTAAGAAAAAAGGAGGGCCAGGTGCCGAAGAGCATCCCTGCCGGCGGCGGCGCTGAGGTTGCTGGGGATGGGGCCAGCACCACAGACAGGAACTGGAGCAGGAAAAAACAGAGGTGGGAGTAGGGAGCGAACTGAGAAATATAGTCCTGAAGGGCCTGCTGGGAGGAGAGGGCGGCGAAGAAGCCGCTGCGCCACAGAAAGACGCCGCCCAGGGCGCACAGGAGCAGGACCAGGACCGCGCTGGTGATTTTCAGGAGATGTTTCATGAGGGACCTCGATCTTCTCTTTAGATTCGCGGGACAGTGGAGGCCGGCGGCGCGCCAGCCTGCATAGTCCCTATGGTATCACAGAATTGTGGCGGATGTGATAAGTTTTCTTAAATTCTCATAAAAATGTCGAAGCGGGGCGAAAAAAGAGGGCCAGCAGGCTGCTGGCCCTCCCGGGAGGAGCGGGAGCGGATCACAGATGAAAGCGCCTGCGCACTTCCTCGCGCAGGGCCGGTACCCGGCGCACCACGATGAGGGGATGACCAGGGCAGCGCATACTGTGAGCACCACCAGGGACCAGCCCGTGCCAGCGGCCCAGGAAGTAGCGGTCGATGAGCAGCTCCACGCCGGAGAGAAAAACGCCGGTGGTGCCGATGACCAGGGTGATGCGGGAGAGGGTGCTCCGGGGCCTGGCCCCCATCATAAAGCCCCAGAAACAGCAGCGCCGCCCCCAGAAGCAGGATGATGGGCAGGGCCAGATGCCAATACCAGGCTGAGCCGTCCAGATCCACGGAGATCAGAAAGACGTAGAGGGCGACGGCCAGCACATCTGCCGACAGGCGGAGATAGAGGTGCATGGTGCGCAGGAGCAGCGGTGGCACCAGCCAGACCCACAGCATGGCCGCCGCGCCGATGACATAGAGGGACCAGATATGGCCGCTGCGCAGCACCAGATTGAGCAGGCCGCAGCACACCGCCACTGAGGCCAGCATGGAGGACACCAGGATGGCCAACTCCGCCTTAGAGGCGGGGGGCACCTCCCGCCGTTCGGTGGGGAAGGGGGGAGAAGAGCCGGTGTCCACCGGCTGCCGGGGTTGACCACCGGGGTGCGGCAGAGGGGCAGAAGGAGGCGGTGGAATCCAGCTCCACGCCGCAGTTGACACAATAGGACATACAGAACACCTCCCAGGGACCTCAGCGGGTCCGGTTGGACTCCACCTTGACGGGGATGCCTTCCCGTACCAGGTGGGTGAAAAAGCGCCGCTCCGTCTCGCTGGAGGTGCCGGTGCCGGCGAAGGTGACAGCCATGGTATTGCCATAGCTGATGGAGGCGCAGTGAGGGAGGGCCGGGTGGCCTGCCCCAGGACGACCTCCATCCGCTGGATGTGAGGGCCATCTCCGGCGGGACCCGGAAGAGGCCGGGATTGGTGTAGGTGGCGGAGAAGGGGCGCACCCCACCAGCTGGTAGGAGAGGGACATCACCGGGTTCTTCAGGAAGATGGGGATCAGCTGGAGAAAGCGGTTGGCTGTGAAGTGGACATTGCCGGTGAAGCGGGCCCGCATCTCCTGGGGATTGATGTGCAGGCGCATGTAGTGGTGGACGTATCGGACCAGCTCAGGGAAGGTGTAAGGCCCCAGAGTGGGGTCCACGCAGAGCCGGACAGTGAGGATGAAGTTGCGGAGGGTGGCGGAGGGGAACCAGCCCCGGAGATCGATGGGAATGGCCAGAGCCGCGGGCCTGGGACGGCGGGGGCGCTGGACCTCCTGATTCTCCAGGATAGACTGGAGGAGCACTGCGGAGAGGTATTCGGTGATGGAGGCGCCGTACCGGGCGGCGATCTCCTTCAGCCGGTCCACGGGCAGAAAGCCCATGGTGACATTCAGGGTGTAGAAGGGCTCCGCCTGGCTGGTGTTGGAGAAAGCGGTCTCCTGCCAGCGGTCCCGCAGGACCCGCTTGCCCGCGTACCGGGCGTAGGCATCCTCCAGCTCCTCCGGACGAGGGGAATCATCCACGTCCAGCAGGCCGGGGCCGCAGGGGATGGGGTGTCCCAGCTCCCGGAGGTAGACCGCCAGCAGGGTGCGGAAAAAGGTGAGGGCCCCCGCCCCGTCAGACACAGCGTGGAAGACCTCCAGGGAGATCCGGCTCTGGTAGTAGAAGAAGCGGACCAGCCAGCCGTTGTCCTCCCGGAAGCGGATGGGCTGGCAGGGGTTGGACATGTCCGGACGGACAAAGGGGCCAGGGGCTGTCGTTGGGCTCGAAAATAGTGCCAGAAGACCCCGGGCTTCATCCGGACGCGGAAACCGGGGAACCGGGGCATGGTTCGGTCCACTGCCCGCTGGAGGACGGCAGGGGTCCACCGGCTGGGACAGGACAGCAGAAAAAAGCGGTAGACCGGCGAGTACTTCTCCCGCTGGAGAGCGGGTAGAGGACGCCGGCGTTGTCCAGCCGGTACCAGTCAGGGGGGACCTTTGGGCGTCTTGGACATGGCGGTGCCTCCTTTCCTTTGTGATATCAGTGTAGCATCTCCTGGGGAAAGTACAAGGGGAGGGGAAAAGTATAAAATTCAACGCTCCCATTCGCTGCGGCATGGGCGTGCCTTTTCTGACCTTGCGCAGGGAGAGCTGCTTGAAGAATATGCCGTGGGCGGGAGGCGGATCGGTCCTTCCCCTGGCCTCGTGGGCCTCCCGCCACTTCGGAGAGCCTGGGCTCTTCGGGGGGCAGGGGGGAGGAATACGGCAGTTAGATGAGGTCCATCATACCGTATCTCCACGCCCGCCGCAAGGCGTGCGCACCTGCCCGCGCGATTTTGTCAGAACGCCGCAGCTTTTCCCGGCACCGCAAACAAGGCGACGGGGAGAGGCCATTGCCAAACGCGGCCGGATGTGGTAGGCTTGTCATGATCCAGGTCCCAGAACAGGAAGGTGAGAACGATGACACTGAAAGAGAGGGAAGACGGGTGCGGGTGACCCATCCCACCCCCCGCCCAGCGGGCGGAGGCGGAGGAGCGCCGCCTGGCCCCCATGATGAGGGCCCTGAAGGCAATCCACTCGGCCAGCTCGCCCGAGTCCATGCGCCCGGAGGACCTGAAGCGGCAGCGGGCGGCTCAGGAGGTGCTGGGCAGGCTCATCACCCCCATGATCGGGATGAAGTGGGCCCCCTTTGAGCTGGAGGGGATGAACGCGGCCTGGGTGCGGCCTGAGCGGAGCTATGACCGGAACCACGCCATCCTGTACTGCCACGGCGGGGGCTATACCAGCGGAAATCTGGGCTACTCCCGGCCGCTGGCCTCCAAGCTGTCCGGCGTGACGGGCTGGGACACCCTCTCCTTTGAGTACCGGCTGGCCCCGGAGCACCCCTTCCCTGCGGCGGTGGACGATGCGATGAAGGCGTGGGACCATCTGATGCGCCAAGGCTACGGGGCCCGGGACGTGACGGTGGCGGGGGACTCGGCGGGAGGAAACCTGGCGCTGGTGCTGTGCCACCGGCTGAAGCAGGAGGGCAGGCGGCTGCCTGCCCGGCTGATCCTCATGTCCCCATGGACGGATATGACGGCCAGTGGGAAGTCCTATACAGAGCGGGCGGAGCTGGACCCCACCATCACCCTGGACTATATCCGGGCGGTGCGTGGGGCCTATGCCCGGGACCAGGAGCTGACCTCCCCATGCTGTCCCCGCTGTTCGGGGATTTCCGGGGCTTCCCGCCCACACTGATCCAGGCGGGGAGCAACGAGCTGCTGCTGTCCGATTCCGTGCGCCTGCGGGACCGGATGCAGGCGGCGGGGGTCCCATGCCGGCTGGAGGTCTGGAGCGACATGTGGCACGTATTTCAGATGTTCCCCATCAAAAGGCGGGCCAGGCCATGGCCAGCGTGGGGCGCTTCCTGCTGGAATACACATGAAAATGGTCCCTGTCTGCAGGAGGCGGGAGGGCACAGCGGGATCAAGGAGAAAGATCGAGGCCGCCCCGGCAGGGGCGGCCCTCTCGTTTCTGGGGTAAAACTTCTGCAAGGAGCGTGTCTGGGAGCTCAGGGCAGCGAGGATGCTCCGTCACAGCAGCACCACGCCGGCCTGCTCACAGGCCCGGACGGTGTCGGGGTCCCACAGGGAACTCTGCACTCACCGATGTGGGCCTTGCCCAGCAGCAGCATGGACACCCGGGACTGGCCGATACCGCCCCCCATGGTCAAGGGCAGCTCACCGTTGAGCAGCATCCGGTGGAAGGGGAGAGAGCGGCGGCTGTCACAGCCTGCCAGGGTGAGCTGGCGGTCCAGGGACTCTGGGCTGACCCGGATGCCCATGGAGGAGAGTTCAATAGCCTGGCCATTGACGCTGTCCCAGAACAGAATGTCGCCGTTCAGGTTCCAGTCATCATAGTCCGGGGCCCGACCGTCATGTGGCTGACCCGACTTCAGCTTTCCGCCGATCCCCATGAGAAACACCGCACCGTGCTCCCGGACAATGGTGTTCTCCCGCTCCTTGGGGGAGAGCTGGGGATATAGATCCTCCAGGTCCTGGGCGGTGACGAAGGTGACCTGGCCAGGCAGCTCGGGCAGGCGGACAGCTGGAAAACGGAGCGCAGGAAGGACTGGGTATCCACGAGAGCGCGGACAATGGCGTTCACCGTCTGCTTCAGATAGTCCCGGGTGCGGTCCTCCTGGGTGATGATCTTCTCCCAATCCCACTGGTCCACGTAAGCGGAGTGGAGGTTGTCCAGCTCCTCATCCCGGCGGATGGCGTTCATGTCGGTGTACAGCCCCTCTCCGGGGTGGAACTGATAGCGCTTCAGAGCCAGGCGCTTCCACTTGGCCAGGGAGTGGACCACCTGGGCGGTGTCCTCCACCCGGTTGATCTCAAAGGAGACGGGGCGCTCCACCCCGTTCAGGTCATCGTTGAGGCCGGAGGAGGCGGAGACGAACAGAGGGGCAGACACCCGGTGCAGGCGCAGGGCACCGGCGAGGCGGTCCTCGAACAGACGCTTGAGCAGGCTGATGGCCTTCTGGGTCTCATAGAGGCTGAGGAGGGAGCGGTATCCCTCAGGAATGACGGTTTTCCATGTCGAATACTCCTTTGAAAGGGATTTGGAACAGAAGCTCATCCGGCAGAGCCGGGATGGAACGCCTGGTGAGCACATACAGATTTTTCTATTATAGCGGAGAAGGGCGGAAAAATCAATCTGTTCTTGCCAAGCGGGGCACGTCTTTGTATAATAGGGTCCA
>VOFB01001265.1_pt1 | contig 19656 bp, 32 predicted proteins | sample 5384141 | NCBI WGS metagenome assembly VOFB01 (sample SAMN12384721, study PRJNA508395) | human gut metagenome | isolation source: healthy gut A | host: Homo sapiens | reverse complement strand
ATATTTACAGATGCAAAAAGAAACTTTTTTGGAAACTTTACTAAGACCTGCTTTTTTGCTTTTTATAGGATTACGGTTCATTGTTCCTGTATTTGATATGCTCTTAACCTGGAGTGAATCTCATTATAAAGATCTGTTTATTGATAAAAATATTATTTCAGATCTTACGGTATCTTTTAGAAACAATAAAAAACATTTTTAATCCTGACAATGGCATCAAAATTTTAAGTGATGACGCAATAACAAATTTTCTTGCTTCTGCTGAAACTTTGATAATGGTTTTTATTTATTACAGATATTGTTGCAAATCATTTTTTCGCAATAGTATTTTATAATTTTGTAAAACTTGTAGTTGAACTTATAAAAGATACATTTTTTTCTTCTTTTATGTACCTATGTTCCCCAATATTCGTATCTTTCTTTACGACCGCCGAATCTCAAAATGTTTTAGCTACATATTTTAAAGTATTTGAGTTAATATAGCTGTTATATATTTGACTAAATTCTGGATTCAATTAAGTTTATACGTTATGGCTACCAAAAACTGCAACTTTACAAATATGTGTATTATGATTGCTATTATCCAAATAGGTGTAAAATTAGAATCTCATTTGAAAGACTTTGGCTTGTCAACTGCAAACATGGGCGTATCACTCATGGATAACATTGCTTCTACTGGAGCCGTTATAACGCTGGCATCTAAAAATATAGCCTCTTCCGCCGGAAAATCACTTGTGAATATTGGGGATTAACAGGAAATATGGGACTTTCAACACTTGGCTCTGCATTAAGTGGTCAATCTATAAATCCTTCTAATGTAGCAAAATCAATGAACGAGTGCCGGTGCAAATGTACGTGAAATGTTTGGAACAAATTCTACTTCAAGTAATTTTACGAAATCTCAGGGAAAATCCATGGAATCTGCAATCAAGAATGATGGATTATTTAGAAATCAAACGTTGCAAGGAACCCTTGCACACTTAAATCCATCTGGTCAGCAGGAAGCACTCCAACATGTATTTAACACATCCTTTAACCCATTTTCAAATAAACTTTCAGAATTGGGTAATACAGTTACACCTGTTGGATATTCACAGAACGACGGCTTTGCTTTTAGCTGTAAATCCGGTATGAACAATATCACTCGTCAAGGAACTATTAACGACACTCCAAAACGTGGGAATGGTGTTGTTTCTATGCCATTCAATTATCAAATGGGAAAATGGCATATGCCAATTTTGAACCAATGACTATGAATGCAATACATAACAGCGGTGTTGATGCATTTTATAACAATGCTAACGAATTGCTGGGAAGAGATAATTTAACATCCATGGAACTTGATACCGGCATAAAAATGGATCAATTTGCATTTGGTGGTGATACTAATGCTTCGCATTATGCTGCTGTACCTAATAACACCGGTGGATTGGATGTACGCTATAACGCGGATGGAATTAATGCCATGAATCTTGATACTTCTCCTATTGTCGGCGCTATAACTCAAAATGGACAAAACCTAAAAGTTTCCGATTATAAATGGGGCTCATCTGGAAAATCTCCTGAACAGGAAATCAGCGATACTTTTTCTAACGGTGCCTGGTCAAATATAGGTTTATCTAATGTTAAACCTCAAGATGTGAAACTTGATAATTCAACTGGCATGGTTCAGTTTTCTGCGATTGACAAAGCAAGTGGTAAACTAAACAGTTACACTGCTTTTCCATCTGTTTCTATCCAAAAATAAGGTTACTTCAAATAATACTGTAACTGATTCAACATTAGATCTTATACTTTTATTAAGGCTCCACATGTTTCTGAGAATAATCGTAAATAGATATTATCCTAAAATACAACTACCCTAGTAGCTTTTTTTCTAGGGTAGTATTTGTTACATTACACTTTTTATTTGTATCTCATTTTTGTATAAAATAGTATAGGTATATATATATCAATGTATAATTTGTCTACAATTCAACAATTAAACAAACGAATAATCATAAAAGTATGCTGATTGCTTGTTAATCAAAAGAAAGGAGAACTGGATAAAAGGATATGTTAGTGTTATTTCAATTTACATATCTTTTCTCTTCTATGTAAACGTTATTTATATTGAGGAATCCTACTTAAATTCATGAATGATAATAATCCTAACGAAAAAATGAAAATATGAGAAACAGTTCAATACCCAATTCCGAAATAATTTATTAAAAATCTTCATGCCAAAGGCAAAGGTCCAGAAACTGGTTTTTCTGCAGGTGCCGGGGCATCTGCAGCCAGCTCATCTGCAGCCGGAACAACAGGTGCTTCCACTGTAACAGCAACGGCCGCGGCAACCGGCGCTGTTGGTTCTACTGGAGCGGGTGTTGCGTTTATAATCTTATTGCCTATAATTATTGGAATATTTTTTACCTTGTCTGTTACTATCATATCCGAATATCTGACACCTGAAAAATGTAAGTAAAGCAGCTGTAGAATATGAAAAAAATAAATTTACATTTGAAAGTATATCGGATTTTTTCAGCAGTCTTTTTTCATCTTGAAAAAGATATTGATAAAATAGAAGTATCAGATGATGAGTATGATAAAAATAACGAATATGATGTTGGCTTAGTAGAAAATCTTAATGCAATAAACACAGCCTTAAACTATAGTTACAATAAATATATGAACGATTATATAAAATCTTACTGTTCAACCAACGACTATGATTTTTTCTTCTGTCTCTGACATCATACAAAAAAATATCCGAATGGTTGGAAAGATATTTATTCAAATATAAATTATGGAGAACTTATAGTATATCTTTCACTGGGATATAAAACTAGAGCATACGGAGAAGGGATGGAATTAGGTGATCCAAAAGTAATCTTCAAAACAATTTCATCAAAAGACAATGTTTCTTATTTTTTTGGATTAAATGTCTCTACAGAAATAATAGATACAAATACACAAGCTGACTCTGAATCCCAGGAAACAATAAATTCTGAAACTACGACAGATATAAATAAATCTCAGTTGTTACAGAATATATCTGATCCTACAGCACAAAAAGAATTTAACCGACACAGATACGTCAAATGAAACTGAGACTGTTAATACAAAAAAAGTTGTTATTAAAGATGTGGAGATTCTTCCGTTTTGCCAAAAGAACATTTTTTAATTTGCTTAAAATAGATATGAATTCCGAATATGATTCTAATATCACTTTTTATGATATGTCCGACAGCAAGTTATTACAGGTAAATGCAATATGTGAAGACACCACTGGCTCATATAGAACAATTTATTATACATTAGGACTAGATAACCCTAAAGCACAATATGATTATTCCTTTTCTCCTTCAAAAGACTCTGATCTGTTTAATCAAGTTACAGTTGAAAGTGTAGCGGAGAAAATTCTAAAATAGTATGGCATTACCTTAAAACACAAGGTCACTTTACCGATGAAGGTGCTTCTGGAATTATGGGTAATCTTATGGCTGGCATGGATTTCAAACTTCAATGCAGGGAGAGGAGGTTCAGTAGGTATCGCTCAATGGACCGGTAATAGAAGAGAGTCACTAATTCTTTTTTGCACAAAGGAACAATGCAGAAGTAACAGATATTAATATACAGGCTGCATTTTTAACCCAGGAATTACAAAGTAGCAAATACGATTGCATAAGAAATGCAAATGACATAATTGATGCCGCTGATTATGCTGCATTTTATTACGAAGCGTGTTCAAGATACCCTAGTTATGAAGCTTACCTTGCTGGTAAATATGCTGGTAAAATAGATTGGCATCGATATTTTTTTCAGATAGAATGAATACATATATTTTAGATTTAGATAAAAGACGAAATTATTCTACAACCTTTTATAATCTTTATAAAGGCACAGAATAAACACTCCGATTTGTCAGAGTATACTTTTTATACAAAGATATTTATATATGTATCCATAATTATACCTATAAAATTGAACAAATTTTTTTTCAATATGGTATTCTATAATTAAACGAAATATTTAAAACGATACGGAAAGGAGAATGGATTCAATAAACAGATCCAATTAGATTTATGAAAAAAATATTATTGTTTAGTATTACGTTATGTTTGACATGCACATTAAGTGCATGTTCTAATTCTTCTAGTAAGGCAAACAAAGCAAGTAACCAAACGGAAGATATTTATGAAACAAGTAGCCAGACAAATGATTACTCATCCGATACCTTAAGTCACATCGAAGTATTACAAAGTGATGGCCCTGGCAAAAGAATTTTTAAATGTTCCTTTATATTATAATGAAGACTATCCTGCCATTCAAAAAGAATATCAATCAACATCAGCAATGTCTTTGCTAACATGTTTGAGTATGATAAACAGCTATTATTCTTCAAGTTATGTCACTCCAACCGAATATAGCACAGCTCACGAACGCATTCTTTCTGCAACTGTTGATCAAAACATATCGGATATGGCAAAATCAGTCAATATGACTGTAGATAAATATAATTTTGATACAGAAAAACTAAGCGATTTACTTGTAACTGATCGAAAATTAGTTTTGCTCTATATCCCTCATTCAAGCAAGTTTGGTAGCTATTCTTCCTTTTTGATATTAACTGGAGCTGATGCAGGCGACATTTTTGTTCGTGATCCAAACAGTAATAATTCAATTTATATCGCCCACTTACAGAACCTTCCTGCGATTACTTTACATTATGTGAACAAGCATCATCCTCTTCATTTATGTATGTATTCAACGATATACCAACGAAATGATTTGCAGTACCAAATTATATTATTATTTCTACAGAAAGGAGAGTGGCAGCTTACATATTTATCCTAGTTACTATAATGTATCTGCCTAATTTTTTTATGAAAATCAAATTTAAGAAAAGCTCTATCTGCATATTAGTATTTATCATTATAATATTAATAATTGCTGTTTTTACAAATATATCTTCTACCGGTTCTTCAAATACTTCAGATTCCTTTTACAGTGATGATTCTACAACAGAAATCACATCTGACATTTCAACTAAGCAAACAAACACTTCATATGGATGTTTAGATAAAGATTATTGCTATATTACAAATCCGTTTAGACTTGCTTCGATTGATTTTTTTGGCAGTCGGTCTTACAACATATGGTGATTACGTTAACGAAGTTGCGCAATCACTTGGCTATACAAACACGCAACTTGAAATTACAGAAGTTTCAGAAAAAAGCAGCCATATAATTGTAAAAATGCAAATCATAAATACTGATTCATATATTACAGTTACATATGATAATTTAACAAACGAATTCTCCTATGAGGCAACGTGATCTGTTTAACATGCCGTAATCAAGGAACTCTTATATCCGTAGGATTAAGGGTTCCTTTTTCTGATATAATCCTTCATGATTTCAAGCGGTTTATATTGGTATATTATAATATTTTATTTACTTTTTTTATGGTGCTTTGCTATAATATAATTAACCATCAAAAAAAACACCATTAAAAAAAACCAGGACTAAGTCCTGGTTTTTTTGTTTTAGAAAGGAGGTATAAATTTGAATAATGATGAAGAAAAAGATCCTAATTTATGGTTTCTAAACAAGAATGTGATTTCTAAAGGCAAAACATTTGGCATACCAAACCGTAACATTTTTGAAGCAGTATTTTTTACTTCACTAACAGAGTATTTCATTGTAAGTATAAACTTCACAAAAAGTAGCGTTTGTATCATGTACGGTTATCATATGTCCGATTGTATTTTGGCTTATTTCTTCGCGGACTAAAGAATCGGTCCGTTTTGCAGATTTTATTTTCAAGTATTAAATTTCATTTTAATCGAAGAGAACTGCATTTAAGAAGTCCAGAATATGTTAAAAAAGGAGAATCAATATGCAAATGAAGAAACCATCAACGAATCCTTCTTTGAGTCAATTTGGAGACACATTCAGAAATGGCTCAGAAGTTTTATCGAAAAGTACAGCGACAGTGAAGAAACTGATAGCAAATAACTTAATAACATCATCTTTTAGAAAATGATTCAAAAAATAATCACACAAATAAAAATCATCAAAACTTTTCTTTTTATGAAGGACATCCCAGGACTTTTATCCCAATAAAAATATTCAGGATGAAATGATTATTACAAAGGATGGTCGCTATCTATCTGTTATAGAAATTCTGCCTATTAATTTTTTTCAAAAAGTAAAGACAGAAAAGCATCCATAGCCCGCTCATTTTCAGAAATATTTCAAAACAAAATATGTCCGCTGGCAGCTGAAAATACTTCGTGATTCTGGTGATTCCTTTGAGACAATAAATAATATAAAAAAATTGTCCAAAGCAAATCAATCCATCTGTTAAGGATTCACTAAACAATTATTGTATGTATTTACATCAGCTGGCTGCCAAGGGTTCTATTGTTGAACGCTTTTTTTTCATTTGGGAATACTCAGGTCTTGATGGCGTTAAAAAGCCGCGAAGAAAACGAAATAGCACAGGCTATGAGAATTGAAAAAAAAGCCAGTATTATTCAGTCACTCCATGATTGTGGAAACGTATGTTTGTCTCACAAAAGATGAAAATTTGTTCATCTCAGAATTTCTTTATATGTATTTTAATCGAAATACCAGAAAAAAGAATCTATTTATGAACGCTATTCTCGGATTAGTGAAGATTTCCGGAAATTCAAACTAATGACCGGAATTGAAAAAGAACTTACCTATTCAGATTTAATCGCACCCAAAGGACTATATTTTATCAACAAAAATTATGTTATGGAGGATGGTCTATATTACGGGTACATAGGATTTTCAAACAATTCCTGGCCAACAGGAGTTTATACTGGTTGGTTAAATCGTTTTAATTATGGTGCTGACGTAGACATGGATATCATTGGTAAATTTGTACTTTAAGGTCATATAATCTATAATAAATACACGAAGGAGCACTCTTTATGACCGAACAAAAACAACGACGAAAACCTCGCAAATATACAGATGAATTTAAACAGCAACTGGTGGAACTATATCGTTCCGGCAAACGCAGATGTGATATCTGCCGTGAATATGACATTGCTACTTCCCTGTTTGACAAGTGGGTAAAGCAGGCATCCAATTCCGGTTCTTTCCATGAAAAAAGATAACCGGACTCCGGAGCAGGAAGAACTGATCCGGCTTCGGAAAGAAAACCAGCAGTTAAGAATGGAAAATGATATTTTAAAAACAAGCGGCGCTGATCTTAGGACGAAAGTAAATGTGATCAAAGCAAATGCCCACAAATACTCTGTATCAGCAATGTGCCGCGTCCTACAGGTAAACAGAAGCACCTATTATTATGAAGCAGCAGCAAAAAAAATGAATCAAAACTCACTGCAGACATTCAGGAAATTTTTAGAAAAAGCCGGAACCATTATGGTACACGAAAGATCAAGAAAGAACTGGCTGATTGCGGGAAACAGGTATCAAGACGCAGGATTGGACGGATTATGAAACAGGAAGGTCTGGTATCAAGCTATACTACAGCACAGTTTAAACCGCAAAAGACAGATGTAATGAATCAAAAGTAGAGAATGTGTTGAACCGACAATTTCAAAACCAGCCATACCGCAATGTAGTGGTAAGTGATTTGACCTACGTAAGGGTAGGAAACCGCTGGAATTATATTTGTGTACTGATTGATCTTTTTAACAGGGAGATTATTGGATACAGTGCAGGAGAACATAAAACAGCAGAACTTGTAAAACAGGCATTTATGAAAGTAGACGGAAATCTGTCGGAAATCCATATTTTCCACACAGACCGTGGAAATGAATTTAAAAACGAGACAATTGAAGAACTGTTAGAAACGTTCCATATGGAACGCTCCCTGAGCCATAAGGGATGTCCTTATGACAATGCAGTGGCAGAAGCTACGTTCAAGATTATAAAAACATTCATACGAAGAACTTTGAATATGGAATGAAACATTCCATACGCTGGAAGAACTGAAGATAAAACTATGGGATTATGTAAACTGGTATAATCATCACCGCATACATTCTTCCTTAGGGTATCAAACGCCTGTACAATATCGGAAAAATAAAAAATTTGTCCTAAAAATACGATTAAACAAGCTAAATATGTCTTTCCCGAACCCGTTGCAAGAATTGCAAGATTCTTCTTATTTCCACTTTTTAATGACTTTTCAAGATTTATCTCAGCTTTATACTGACACTCTTTAAACCTTGTTTTTCAAGCAATGGCAGTGCACCAAATTCCGATTTCTTACCAATTAGCTGTAACATCTTTTTTAGGTGAGTGCATCTCTGTCAATTCTTCATACTCACTATCTGGCACAAGCATATTTTTTGTAATAAATTTTATTACCATTCGCCATATAGACAAGAGGAATAAGATTGTCAAACCACAAGCCATACCAAGGTTGAGGGTTAACAGCATAATCCTCCGCCTGCTTTTTTAACATTTTCCCTAATGGATTATCTTCTTTTTAGCTTCGACAACCGCAATAGCCTTATCCTCTATGAATAGTAAATAGTCACTTCTATATTACCGCGCATAATAGCTTCTTTTACTACCAATGTTATTGGGTACATACTCATTTCTTTGATACAATCTCCCATCCTGCATTATTTAATTGCTTATCTATTTTTACACGTGCGTTCTTCCGGTTTCATAGACCTGCCATCCTTTCGTATAAGGTTCTGATAATAAAAATTATCAGAAGTTCATATTCAAAAAATCTGGTTTGATTATCAGTATAATACATTACAGCCCTTCAAAATACTTCTACCTCAACGTTGCCCCTATTTTACGTCTCTCAGTTAAAAGTATATCGTAGTTATCACTGTTACGTCATCAATCTTATACTCGACATCCACATCAAGATAATAATGTTTCTAGTGACGTTACAAGAGCATCCATACTTGATCTTTTGTGTTCATTCAGCACAGTATCAACTTCTTCAGAAATTTCATTTGCCACAACAAGTTTAACTCTTTTTTCCATAGCATCATTCCATAATTTCCCTTGTGATAAAAAGCAACCAGCAATCCTGTCAGACCACTTTTTATTTCCTCTAAATTCGGCTACATTAATATTCACACCAAATTCATTCAATATAGCATTTTCGTAAACAGCCTTATTATAGCAATCTTCTATCTCGGCATTAGGAGAACCATTGCATATGGCGTAAGTAACATTTCTAACATCAAGCAGTCCCTGCCTCTCAGCCTCGCTACCCGCATGTCTTCCCGCATCATCATTATCCAATAATACATGATATTTACATTGCAAATTTCTATAAAAAGATAATTTGTAAGGAAGATTTCCCGCCCCACCTATATAATCTATAATAAATGTTCCATTTTGAATTGCACGCTTTATTTTTGTACTCATACTTGGAAGTAATTTTTCCAATGCAATTTTGTCATCTTCTCCTTCAACGATTAAAACATGCTCTGCATTTGTAAGATTATCAGATATATGAATTCCCAAAACATCTCTTTATTTCTTTAATTTTCTTTACCGGTGTAGCTTTTCCATCATTAACGATAATATTTTCCTTCAAATTTGTTCTGTTAACAAATAACGGACTATGCGTTGTAAGGTACAATTTGATGTGTTTGAGAAAGTGACATAATCGTATCATAAAGTTGACGTGCACTCTCTGGATGTAAGTGTGACTCAGGCTCTTCTATTGCCACCACAGAAACCCTATCAACACGAGCTGGAATATTTAATATAGCAAGTGCAGTTAAACTTTTATTCCATCCCCTTCTGCTGTATAGGTGTCGGAGTTCCGTCATCTATAATAATTTCTGTATTACGACGCATAGCAATACGCCGTCTTTCATTCTGAATATGTATCTGCACATTTCTGACAGTCGGTAAAAATTCTTGCAATGGTTCAATAATTTGATTTGAAATTCCATCTAAAATTCCTTGTTGCAATTCTTCAATTTTATTCATTGCATTAATATAATCCGATTAGTATCTAATGTTTCTAACGACTTCTCTATAAGAGAATCTACAACACGCAGTGCATCATATTCTGTGCGGACAGCAGGAATAAAATTAAAATCTATTTTAAAACATACATATTCAATAATCTTTTTTTATTATCTGCATCTGCAAAAGCTGCTGTTCCTCTTTTGGAATATCTATTTTTGCAGCCGCTCCATTTGTCGAAACTCGTACAGGAATGCATCCACTAAGGCGTATACCTGTCATAGAGCGAATAGCCAAAATATCTTGTTCATCTAATTCAAAATTCAAGTCTATTGATGACCATCCATTGGGATTTTTTTCTTGTAAAGATATTGGATAATCTTTTTCCCACGAATAATGATTTTTAAATATGGACGTACTGCTATTTGCAAAGAACGAGGATCTTTTGAATATATTTTCATAATATCCATTGCTAAAGTAAGTGCTCGAAGTATATTCGACTTACCTTCATTATTCTTACCTACCAACACAGTCATATTATTGGTCTTTATTTTGCGAGCCGTAGTAATACTTCTGTAATTTACAACTGAAAAATCAGATAATTTCATGCTATTCTCCTCCTAAGTTTTCCATCAACTCTACCACCACGTCACACGCATCCTCAAGCGCAATGTCTGTTGCATACTCAAAATCCTTCTGATAATTCTTCCACTGCTTCTGCATTACTTCGCTACTCTTAACCGTATCCATGATGCTACGGTACTCCTTAACCACAGTTGATGATCCACGCTTCTCTGTGGTAGCGTTCAGTGCAGCCCCTAACGCATCCGGCTCTATATTTGCATATTGCAGCTTGGCCAATATGTAAATATCGTAGTAATCTCTTGGTCTGGTATTCTGGTCGCCTCTAGATATGACTGTCTCCAGCTTTTCTGCCATAATAGTTTCCAAATTATACGCAAGCACCGAAATACTTCTATCCTCTAAGAGGAGTTTGAATTGATACTCTATCTCTTTGGGTGTAATCTTGTCCCCTGTCGTGATATCCAATTTCAACGGAACAGCCATTGGCGGATAATTTGCAGACAAAGAGACACGATACCCGGTATATACATCACCTTCTCGAATTTCTCCGATGCTACGAAAACTAAAAGTTACGTCATCTTCTAATTCTATTTTGCAAATCTCTTCAAACATTTCCCGTACAGTCTGTTCATTGACAGGCAAGCCTTTTATGGTTGCATCCATATCCATAGTCGCTCTGGTATCAAGTCCCACCATCGCTGCAATCAAGAAACCACCTTTTAAAATAAAATTCTGCTGATATTTTGAAATAGATATTCGTTCCAGCAATCTCTCCAACATAAAATTCTGCATTACAAGCTGTGCGGATATATGTTTTTCCTTTGCAAGATTCTTTTATAATCGCTTTTAACTGCATTGCATTTTTCATAACAACACCTCCAGATATGCTCTGAGTTTTTCTCTACCTTTAAGGTTTTTGCATACTCTGACAAAAGCGGAATATTTTTATACGTTCTGGTCGCATAACGCTTAAACGCCTCCGTCACCACCTGAATATCCACATGACTATGTGGGCGTAAAAATATCACAGAGCGTGCGCTCCACACTATAAGCCTTTACTGTATTTCCTCCTGGCGTAAGCACTTCTACCACTCCTAAATCATACAGCGCTTCCTTGCACTGCACACAGCGAATGTTTTCTTCTTTAGGTTTTGTCAAATTATAATTCGCCGGGAACGTCATGTAATACCTGTTCGGTGTTCTGTCGGTTAAATTCCAAAGAAACAATGCTGTTTCATGAGAATAGATTCCTCGTTTAAATCGACTCTGCAAATTAAAAAATCTCATCATCCCAAACCTCCGGCAAAATATAAACACCTCTTGCTGACTTTTCAATCATTCCCTTGTCGACAAGGCATCTAGTCCTGCCAAGGATAACTCATCTTCCAGTTCATCCACCTCACTTGTTTCCGTATCTTCATGACCGAAAACTACATCATCCATTACAGAATACTCATAAGCATTAAGTTTTCCATCTCCATCAAAGTCAAAATTCGAATCATATAATCTTCCATCTGTTCCTAACATATCCCTGTCCTCCTAATTATCGTAATGATTTAGTGTACCAAACAATCCGGGACTGCTATGTCCTACTTTATGTCCATTAGCATCATAGTTGTTCATACTACCAAAGAATCCCAGTCTGCTCTCTCCAATTTTATTGCCATTTGCATCATAATTCTTCATTGTACCAAATAATCCGGGGCGACTATATCCTTCTTTTTTCATATCAATCAGCTCCTTTCAAACAATTTTTTACATGTTTTAAAGTTCTTTGTACTCTTTGTACTTACATTATACGAACACCATGTGTCCAATAAAAGGACAACTATGAATTCAAACGATTCTTATTTCATATGCTATCAACTGATATTCCTGCGGCTCAGCGACCATTGGCGAATATACAATCTCTGCTTCTACTCGCTCAGTTTCTGCCCTCTCCGGCTCTGTCTGTTCCTGCTCCTTCGCATTTTCCATATGCTCTTCCTTATCAAGCTGCACATTCATAGCCAGATTATCCAGCTTATCAATCGAAGCATCCAAATGCAGTTCCATTGATACAAGTATCTTTTTCACTGCTTTCATAGGTGCAAGCACCGCCTTTGTAATGGGATGTTTCTGCTCTTTCCGTGAGTAATCCACCTCCGGCTTGTCAGCAAAAGTGCGGAATGCATTGGCTACTGTCTGCCCGGCTTCACGAAATCCTTTTGCAAGAAGTGCGGTCTTTGCTATATCCTTATCTGTAGTCTTGATTGCGCCTCTTACATCCTCACGGATATCAAGAAGTTTTTTCTTAATTCCTAAGAACTCCGACAGCCTGTATAATGCAGTTCTTCCCTTTGCCTTTGCATCATCAACTATGCTCTTAGCAGTAGATTTGACCTGTGCTTTCACTTCCAATACCTGCGACTTTATCTGCTCACATCTGGTATTAAGTTGCTCCCGTGCTTCCGACAATGCCTTTTTAGCATTATTGACAAGTGTTTCCTCCTGCATTTCTTTGATCTGGTTCTGCATATTGGTGAGTTCTTCCGTCATGGAATCAATCTTTTTCTCCAGTCCATCCACATAGCTGCATATCTCAAATATTTTTTACGCATTATGTTTTAATGGGCCTCATTACAATCCATCTTGTCAATCTTGGTTCATTCTTATAGTATCACTTTAATCCTAAAAATGGTCTCCTCATTTTACGCATTGGTGCATCGGAAATTCAAAATAAATATCTTCAAAATATCTGAAAAGTCCCAGGTTGACCATACTCTATATCCGATAATCTTCTGCAATCTGCAAATGCACTATCACATTGGCAACTTCAGTCTTACCCACACTTTGAATCTACTGCCAATGATACATCACCTTCTTTTACGGAAATAAGCCCTAACTGTTTTGCTGCATCACGAACCGTTCCGAAATATTTTGTTGAACCACCCAAATTCGATGGTTCTAACAACTCTCGCAAATCGCTTTCCTGCATTGTTCTGCTTTTTAATCGCTTGGCAAAGGGCATATACCCTTTCCGGAATTGCAGATGTTTTCATTCTATCTTCAAACATATTTCTACATTCATAGCCAGATTATCCAACTTGTCAATAGATGCATCCAGATGAAGTTCCATTGATACAAGCATCTTTTTCACTGCTTTCATAGGGGCAAGTACTGCCTTTGTAATGAAATGTTTCTGCTCTTTCTGAGAATAATCTACCTCCGGTTTGTCAGCAAAAGTACGGAATGCATTAGCTGCTGTCTGCCCAGCTTCACGAAATCCTTTTGCAAGAAGTGCTGTCTTTGCTATATCTTTATCCGTGGTCTTTATTGCACCTCTTACATTCTCTCGGATATCAAGAATCCTTTTCTTAATTCCTAAGAACTCCGACACCCTGTATAATGTAGTTCTTCCCTTTGCCTTTGCTTCATCAACTATGCTCTTTGCTGTAGATTTGACCTGTGCTTTCACTTCCAATACCTGCGACTTTATCTGTTCACATCTGGTACCTAGCCTCTCCTGTGCTTCTGACAATGCCTTTTAGCATTATTGACAAGCGTATCTTCCTGCATTTCTTTGATCTGGTTCTGCATAATGGTGAGTTCTTCCGTCATGGAATCAACCTTTTTCTCCAGTCCATCCACATAGCTGCATATCTCAAATACATCGTTTGCCTGCTCTTTCATGGCATTTTTCTTTAATAATTCAAGAAGTTCTCTTATGACCTCCTCATTGGTAAGTGTTTTTCCGTCCAGCTCTTCCATAAGAACTGCCCTTCTAAGCTGTGCCAAAGCATCATCACTAAATGTTATCTCATCAGCTGTCTGCCCGGACTTTTCAGCAAGCTCTTCCTTTGCATTTGTAATATCCGGCTCATAGATAGAGAGTATATAGGCAAGGTTTACATATCCAAATTCATTAACGGATACATTTAATGCTTCCACAGCCGTCTCCACCCTGTCTATGACAGTCTTTGCCTTAATCGTCTGCTTATAAAACATATCCGCTTTTTTCACCTCCCCGTCTTCATTTACTTCCTCAAGACTGCAAAGAAGCGGGTAATCGCTGTCGTCTCTGAAAGCTATTCTGTTTGCTTTTGAGGTAATGGCTCCATACTGCTTTATAAAGGCATCGTATTTCACATTAAGAAGTCTCTGCTTATCAGAAAGCTCCTCCTCACTGCAGCCATCCATCTGATATCAATCAGTTCTCTTGTTATCTGTCTGATTTCATCAAGGCTTCGGATTCGCTCCTCGGCAGTCTGTGATACCTCTTTTCTTACCATCTCAGAATTTTCCCTGTAATAGAGCTTTCCTTCAAAAATGTGTAAGTGTAGTTTCTCACATCCGGATCAGCCGGGATAACTTCCTCCGTCTGCTCCGCCTCATCTGCCACTCTCTCAAAATCTGTCATCTGTGCTTTGATATTACCGATAGCTTTATTTAATGCTTCGTACATATTGAAGTTCTCATCATTATTCACACAGACTGTATATCTGCTGTCCTGTCCGTAAATCCTTGTATCATATTCCATAGATCCAAGCATCATCTCCGGATGCTCTGCAAAGATATGAATTGACAGCAATGCCATTCTCAGTTACACCAAGGTGCACCCAGTCAGGCTCAATATCAATCTTTCTCTCCCTCTTTTGCAAAAACAGGATATCTGCTGTCACTTCGGTTCCTGCATTGTCTTTAAATGCAGTATTCGGAAGTCTTATCGCTCCCACAAGCTCTGCCCTTTCAGCCATATACTTTTCGGATAGTAGGATTTGCCTTATCAAGTGTTCCCTTTGTGGTGATTACAGCAACCATTCCTCCCGGTCTTACCTGGTCAAATGCTTTTTGCCAGAAAATAATCGTGGATACGGAAGTTATACTTGTTGTACTTTTTGGATCAAATACCTTTGTAATCTCCAAATGGCACATTTCCGACAACCACATCAAAGAAGTTATCCGGATATGTGGTATTCTCAAATCCTGTGATAGAAATATTAGCATTCTGATAAAGCTGCTTTGCGATTCTTCCCGAAATGCTGTCAAGCTCCACCCCATACAGCTTACTTCTCTGCATAGGTGCCGGCATACTCCCAAAGAAGTCAAAAGAGCATGATCAATAATCTCTGCCGGTCATTTGCCCAAAAACAGAATCCCAGCGTAAAGAGATTTTCTGCGACATGCTGCTTTCCCCTGTCATGCATACAGACTGTACCAATGCCCGTGTAAACGGGGAAAGTTCGTATGTATTTGTATGTGCGGTTCCGGATGGCGGTGTGCTCTATTTTGCCAGTGGCAAAAAGGGACACGATGGAATAAAGGGCACGGTCGTTGAAGACTATCAGGGGACACTGGTCCACGATCATGATGTAACCTTTTATAAGTATGGAACCGGCCACCAGGAATGCCTTGCACATGTACTGCGTTATCTGAAAGACAGCATGGACAACGAAAAGGACCGTACCTGGAACAGGCAGATGCATTCCCTGATACAGGAAATGATCCATTACCGGAATGGTTTATCTGAATCAGAAGAGCCAGATCCGCAGACCGTCTCCGAATTTGAAGAACGTTATAAAACAATCCTGTCCATAGCTGGGGATGAATACGACTATGAGCCGCCTGGGGAAATACTACCGTGATGGATACAACCTGTACAAAAGGATGAAAAGTATATAGAAAGATCATCTTCTTTTTCCTCCATAATAAGAATGTACCTGCCACGAATAACGAAGCCGAACGGCTGCTGAGAAAATATAAAAAGAAAACAGGCGCAGGCTGTGTCATTCCGGAGTCCGTCAAGCATCAACCATCTCTGTAAATGCATGAGCATGCTGGTTTTGATGCGCAGGAAAGAGCAGACCAATCTGTTCCGCGAGATTGCAGAAATATTTGCATAAAGAAAACCGATGGTTTTGACTACGATTAGTCTACCATCGGTTCTTTTTTGTTACAAGTTTACCTCTGAACAGTAACGTTTATAGATTTGTCCCCGTCCGATGCCTGCCGCGATCAGATCCGCCTCATAATTTTTCTCTTCGATCTGCTTTAATGCATTCGCGGCTGTCTGCTCTAAACTCCGTTCTTTTTTCGCATCAAACACTTTGAACTCCATGATAAATGCATCCTTATTTCTCTCTAACGGATACATTGCGATATCATACCTCCCCTGTCCGCTTTCCCTGTTTGATACGATCCGGTATTGATCCGCAGAGATACGATGAGTCCTAACACCAGTCCACGATAAAAATTTTCCGGTGTACGCTCCGGGGACATTTTCCAACATCAAAATAACTCATGAAAGTGTATGCAATATCCAGCAAAATATCATTCAGATCTTCCATGCGGTGTGAGACAGTGCTTTTGTAAAATCATTATAAACGGCATTTCCATTTTCAAACATCGCAAGGATTTCATAGCGGAACATTCCCATCACTTCCCGGTTTTGTGACCGACATATCGCACCATGTGCTCTCTCCCTGCTTTACAACATTTTCCGCTTTAATATAGCCAACTGCCAGAAAAAGTGACCATAAACTGTTCTCGTCACCGTCAAGATATTGAAACGTGACATTTTCATTGATCTCTTTATGAATGATTTCCCCCTGCCATAAGCTGTTCGATCTCATGTTTGCTACGCACAGGATGTCTGCGGATGATCTCCCCGATCAGTTTGTTACTGCTGGTATTGATCCAGTAGGACTGCAATTCCCCGGACCTCATATAATTACAGATGGACCACGGATTATACATATCTTTTGTTTTCAAAAATAAATCCATCATACATTTCTTTCACATCATGCATCGTATCCATGTTCTGGCACTTTAATGCATCCATTACTTCCTGTTCCGTAAAACCGAAGCAATCACTGTAAGCCTCGCAGGTAACCGTATCCGTTTCAAGGTTATTCAGATCCGAAAACAGCGAATTCTTTGAAACCCTCGTCACTCCGATAATCAAAGCCCTCGCATAGTAAGGATTTTCCTTAAATGTACTGTGAAATAACTGACGACAGGTACCGATCATCTCACTCCAGTACCCATCCGTATATGCTTCAAGCAGAGGTGTATCATATTCATCCCCTAAAATGACCGGCAGGATCTGGTAGTGCAGATAGACGAGACGGCACAGCCTCTGTATTGCAATTTCAATCCTTCCGGTATCTCCCGCACGGAACAGTTCTCTCAGACTCTTATATTCCTTTAGATCCTCCGCTTCCAGTCTGGTGCTTTTCAGCAGACATCTGTGTGCTTCATACATATTATAAAAACTGTCTGCAATTCCTTTTTACCGCCTGTTTATAGTCTGCTCCCTTACAGTTCCCAAAACTGATGGAAATAACAGGAACCATTCCAAACAGTTTTCGGATCTCTTTATCCCCCAGACCCTTAACTTTTCAAAATATTCCGGATGGTCTGCAAATCTCGGATCAAAAAAAGTCTCAACTGTACTAAGAAGTGTCGTCTTGCCAAATCTTCTTGGTCTCGTGATCAGCGTGACTTTTGCATCCCTGTAAACCCATTCTGCAATAAAATGTGTCTTATCCACATAAAACTGTCTGCCACATGCAAAATCTTTAAAATCCTGATATCCGCACCCGACTCCCGCATTCAGATATGGATTTCGTTTTAAAATATTCTGCAGTCCATCCACATACGCAAGCAGCCGCTTTTTCTCTTCCGAAAGCTTTCCCCGTTCTTCAAACTCTGCCAGTACCTGTTCCCTGTGATAGCTTAACATAACAGCTGACTGACTTTCCTCCACTGTCCGCTGGATATACGGCTGTTTTACCGTTAATATTCTTATAAGTCAGTGTTCCTTCGGCAGTTGTTCTAACCGGTTATCTATCTCTGATACGATCTTTCGGATTTCGTATTCTATTCCTCCATCTGCAATCTCATACTCCTATGCATCAAAAATGGTTATGTATGGTTATATTATGAATATAACCATACATAACCATTGTCAATTCGTATCAATCAGTTTTCTTTCAATGTTTCCCTGCAAGCCCCTCCTGCAGCGCATCTAACACACTCTCCATATGGATCGGCTTTGCGATATAACCATCCATACCTACCTCAAGTGCACGCTTGCGATCCTCCTCAAACGCATTGGCAGTCATCGAATTCTTCAAATAGATGTGGCACTGTTTTATACATCATCTTTTATTCATGCTGACAGATCTACGTCTGAGCATACTGCCTGTTACTTCACAGAAAAACAATACTTTGTCTGAGAATGATAAGTTTCTCCCACATGTAAAACCGGGGATTTAAAATTCGGTTCATTCACTGCATTCGGAAAATACTGTGTTTCCAGACAGAATGCGTGGCGGGAATCATAAGATGCACCGCCTTTTCCGGTCTGTTTTCAATGAAATTTCCGGCATACAGCTGGATACCGACACAGTCCGTATAGACATCCATACAGATACCGGATTTCTCTGATCTTGCGCGGGCTGCAAGCTTGCATTGTCCCCATCAGCCTTATCTAACACAAAATTGTGGTCATATCCACCGACAAACTTAAGCTGTTCAAAATCTACTCCGATGTTCCTGACCGATTTTTTCATTTTGCGGAAATCCATCGGTGTTCCGGCAACCTTTTCCACATTACCGGTAGGAATCGCTTCGCCATCTTTTACCGGCGTATAATAGGATGCTAAAATTTCAAGCTCCTGATTTTCCATACATCCGGAATCATGACCATTCAGATTAAAATAAGCGTGGTTCGTGAAGTTCGCAACTGTGGTCTGATCGGAAACCGCCTCATAGGCAATCGAGAGCGCATTATCATCTGTTACTGTATATGTAACCTTTGCGGTCATATTTCCTGGGAAATCCTGCTCTAAGTCCTTGCTCAGATACGAAAATGTAATCTCATCTTCCTTCTGCTGTTCCACATTCCAGATGACTGAATTGAAGCCATTTTTCCCACTGTGCAGGTTGTTCCCGTTGTCATTTTTTTCAAGCTGGTATTCCTTTCCATCTAAAACAACTTTCGCACCGCCGATCCTGTTTGCATTGCGTCCGATCACCGCCCCAAAATAACAGGTGTGATCCTGGTATTCCTGCGATGTATCATATCCCAACACAACATCACGGTTCACACCTTCCCGATCCGGCACAAGCACGGATACGATCGTTGCCCCA
>VOFB01004200.1_pt1 | contig 19661 bp, 35 predicted proteins | sample 5384141 | NCBI WGS metagenome assembly VOFB01 (sample SAMN12384721, study PRJNA508395) | human gut metagenome | isolation source: healthy gut A | host: Homo sapiens | reverse complement strand
GGTATACCTCCAGCACGTCCTCCATCTTCGCTACGAACTCGGCATCTGCTTCTTCCGGAATGCACCATTCCTTTACAAGCCACGGCTTGATTTCGTTTTTTCATAACCTCGCAGACGGTGCTGTCCGTAATGTAATCGACCACTTCCAGGCGGATCAGTTCATCCGCGATTGCCTGCATCGTCCAGCGTGAAGTTCCTTCCGGCGGTTCCGAACAGGCTATGGCGCATATCCGGGCTTCCACATCGCCCGTCACCTTGCGGCGGCGGTTTTCCTGCACCTTCCGCCCAGGGCTGCCTCCATCCCTTCCATGACAAACCGTTGCGCAATACCTGCAATGGTGGAACGGGAGGCTCCATATGCGTCTTTGATGCGGTCATATGTCCATGCCTTGTTTTCGGGTTTCTGGTCCAGCTTTAGCAGTATCTGCGCATGCCTTATGCGGTAACCCTTTCCGCCTTTTTGTATTAATGCTTTCAGCTCCTGTATTTCATCGTTTGTCAGCGTGACAATGTAGCGTGGCATATCTGCGTCCTCCAATACCGTTTTTAATGGAGTATAGCAAATTTTTTCAGCACTGTAAAGTATTGTTACTAACCGGATGAAGTACTAGTCCTATCTGAGAAAAAAGTCAGGACAAACGCATGAGTAAATAAATTGTGAACACGCCCCTTTTCTGGTAAAATAAAAGAAAAGGGGTGTGTTGTATGGAGGAATTATTACAGTGGATGGAGTATATCGAGGATATACGTCAGGAAAAGAAAGTACGTCATTTACTAAAGGACATTTAGTAATTGTTCTTTTGGCTACTTTGGCGAATGCGGACGATTGGGTGGAAATTGCCCTGTTTGCAGAAAATTTTCAGGACTATTTAAGGAAATACATCGAACTAAAAAATGGGCCGCCATCTCATGTCACAATACGCCGTGTGATGGGGATGATCTCACCGGATGTCCTGCAGCATCTTTATGGAAAATGGCAGGAGCTGTTGGATAGGAAAGAAGGAGAACTGATCAAAAGATTATCTGTATTGATGGGAAAACTATGCGCGGAAGCAGTCAGAATAAAGGGAAGTCATCCCACATAGTGTCAGCATGGAGGAAAGAGGATGGATTTTGTCTTGGTCAGAAAGCGGTGGAAGAAAAGAGTAATGAAATCACAGCAATACCGGAATTGTTGGAAAAGCTGCAGATCAAGGGGCAGAATGTGACGATAGATGCAATGGGGACACAAAAGGGGATAGCAGAAAAAATGCGTTCCAAACGTGCAGACTATGTATTAGCCGTAAAAGGGAATCAGGAGGTTATAAAAAGACGCAGGAAAAGGTGCATGGACGGATAGAGACACGTGAGTATTATCAGACAGAAGATATAAAGTGGCTAAACCAAAGAAAAGACTGGAAAAAGCGGGAGAAAAAGCAGAAGGAATTCCGGTATTTTATAAGCAGCCTGCCGGAAGAAATAGAAACAATGAGCAGAGCAGTGAGAGGACATTGAGTATAGAAAGCATGCATTGGCATTTGATGTAACATTTAGGGAAGATGCAAATACAACAATAGAAAAAACAGCGGCACAAAATCAGAATATTATCAGGAAATGGTGTCTGAGTATCTTAAAAATGGCAGAAGTATCTACAAGGACGAAACGGTTATCAATGAGCAAGAAACGCTTTGTGATTAGTTTAAGACCAATTAAATTTCTTGAAGAGGTTTTAAATTCTTAAAAAATAAAGAAAACAAATATAAGAGGGATGTAGGGATTCATGCGTTTGTTGTGGGAAAAAAGTATAGTGTGCTTGACATTTCTTGTAAAGCGTGCTATACTTTTTGCCAAGGAGGTATTGGATGAAAAACAATATAGCAACGTTAAGAAAAAGTCAAAAATAACTCAACAAGAACTGGCAGATGCCGTTTTAGTTACGCGCCAGACAATTATATCGTTAGAAAAAGAGAAATACACAGCATCTCTTATTTTAGCATATAAAATAGCTCGTTATTTTGATTTAAGTATTGAAGAAGTTTTCAATTTTTCTGAGGAGGATGAAAATTGTGATAAGTGAAGAATATAAAAATGACATTAAGACACGAATTTTAAAAGAGTTAATAACCTGTTGTACGGCAATCATACCGAATGTGATTCTGAATTTTTTTATACCATATAAATCATACACAAATTTTATAATGGTAGTTCTCGTATTATTTATAGCAGCATCATTATGTAGGATGTCATATTATGTGGCCGTCTTTAAAGATGAAAATCTTTTAAAAAGCATTATATAAAAGAGTATGATGAAAGAAACGTTACAATTAATAGAAAAACTGCTGAAAGTACCCTGCAGACTTTACAAAAAGTTTGATTATGGCAACGATTTTTTCCGGCTATTTTGATCAAACGGTATTTTTTTTTCTCTTTTGTTTGCAAGTCTGTGGAGTATTCTTTTTAATAGTAGCGTTTAAGTTGTATTATAATCGAAAATATTAACTGGATGTGTAATAATAGGAGGATATTATGTTATTACAATTTGATAGTGTTGAAAAACATTTTGGAGAAAAAACATGTGTTGAAAGGCATTTCGTTTTCTGCTAATAGTGGGAAAGCTTTTTGGTTTGCTTGAAGGAATGGTGCGGGAAAGACCACATCCATTCGTATTCTGATGAATGTGTTTTCGGCAGACAGAGGAAAGGTTTTGATAGATGGGGCACCAATAGACTATAATAAAATCAAAATTGGCTATCTTCCAGAGGAACGAGGACTATACCCTAAAATGAAAATTATTGACCAATTAGTTTATTTTGCTGAACTCAAAGATTTGTCTCATAACGAAGCAGTAAAGACAGTAAATTATTGGTTAGAAAAACTTGAGATGGAGGAATATCGTAGTAAGCGACTAGATACGCTTTCCAAAGGGAACCAACAAAAATACATTTAATCACTGCACTTGCTCATGATCCTCAAATCGTTATTTTAGATGAACCGTTTTCTGGATTAGATCCCTTAAATGCGATGATTCTAAAAGATATTGTTAAAGAAGAGATTTCCAGAGGAAAAATCGTTTTGTTCTCTAGTCATCAGATGAATTATATTGAGGAATTATGCGATTCTGTTGCTATTTTGCACGATGGACAGATCGCGCTCTTGGGAAATGTGCATGAAATTAAAAGGAACTATCCTCGCAACCGTTTACTTGTGCAATCGGAGCAGCGTGAAGCGATTAAAGCAGCTTTTCAGGATCATAATATAGAGGAAAAACTTGAACACTTGATCATTACGCTTCAATCGCCAAAAGAAAAACATGAAGTGATGAAAAGACTTGCATCAGAATTTGATGTAGATGCGATAAAAGTGTTTGAGCCATCTTTGAACGATATTTTTGTAGAATTTGCTGGAGTACAGTCATAAGGGGAGGTCTATGTGAAACAATTTAATAAAATACTAAGATTTGAACTGAAAATCACTTTACAAATAAAATATTTGTTGGCGTCACGGTATTCCTTGTTGTAGCAATTGCGATTGTCATGTTTTTTCCAATGATTATGCAAACAGTCCATAGTGAAAAAGTAGTATGTCAAAATGAAGAGGCAACGATGCTTGTTGTTGTCGATATTCCAGAAAATGGTATTTCAGTGAAATCGGCATTTGATGTGGCGTTTGATGAATATAAAATTGTTCTTACTGATGATACTGTTTCAGCCATTAAAGAAAAAATTACATCTGGAGAAGCAGAGTGTGCTTTTGTAATGAAGGACTTATTACACTATACCTATTACGTGAACAACCTTTCCATGTATGATGAAAACACATATGTGGCTGATGCAGTGCTGCAAAATATTTATCAGACGAATTTTATGTTGAACAGTGGCATGTCTATTGAGGAAGCCCAAAGTGTTTTAGCGACAGAGATTGAGCATACGACAGAAAATCTAGGAAAAGATCAGTTTCAAAACCTTTTTATACATACATTATGATTTTTGCATTATATATGGTAATTCTACTTTACGGTCAAATGGTAGCAACAAATGTGGCATCTGAGAAAAGTTCTCGGGCTATGGAGTTGCTCATAACAAGTACCAACCCCATTAGTATGATGTTTGGTAAAGTGATTGCTTCCTGTATTGCAGGGCTTGTTCAGTTGGTTGCGATATTTGGGTCCGCACTGCTTTTCTTCCGCATTAATGAAGAATATTGGAGTAATAATGAAATTATCTCATCTATTTTTGGTATGCCGGTGAATTTGTTTATATATATGCTCATTTTCTTTATTCTTGGTTTCTTTATGTATGCATTTATGTATGGCGCAGTAGGCTCTACGGTATCGAAGTTAGAGGATATCAATACCGCAGTCATGCCGATTACAATACTTTTTATTGTTGGTTTTGTTGTAGTAATTATGTCTATGTCTATCGGTGAATTTGATACAGTTTTGTTGAAAGTTTGTTCCTTTGTTCCGTTTACCTCACCAATGGCAATGTTCACTCGCATTGCGATGAGCACAGTTTCTTTCATGAAATTGCGATTTCTATTGCCATATTGATTGGTACGGTTTGTGGTATTGGTATCATTTCTGCCAAAATTTATCGTGTTGGGGTATTACTCTATGGCATGAAACCTCGTATTTCTTTACTCCTGAAAGCAATGAAGTATGCAAATTAAGTAATAAAATAATAACGAAAAAGTACTGTTGTAAATTACTATTCCTATCAAAGAAGGAATTTTTTTGATAGGAATAGAGCGTTTTAAGTTCTGTTTACAGGGACGGGGTGCGGACAAAAATCTGATTACCATAGGACTCCGAAAGGAGTCTTTTTATGTATTTCAAAGAATAAAAAACCAACCTCGTTAGAAGTATTTCACCAAACAAATTCTGTCTCTGAAACAATATGTATTTGGGGGTATCCAACGAGAAGACAATTATATGCAGGGATAGCTGCCGAAAATGTGGTGAAAAGGGAACGTAAACAGCTTCCTTGATTTGCAAATCTCCCAGAGCATCCAAGAAATCCTCCATTGGACGTTAAACTTGATGCAATTATGCGTTACTTTGAAAAGGAAGGTACATTAGGTCTAATGAATAACAAAAATATTTCATCCGAAGAACTTAAGCAAAGAACTGCACCGACGGAATTAATCACTTCCTCCTCTCCTGAAATGGCAGAGCTTAGGAATCAAATGCTTGAGATGCAAATGGAAATAGATATCCTTAAAGAAACAATTAATGTGTTAAAAAGACCCCGGCATCGATCAGACAGCTCTCAGTAACAGGGAGAAGGCAGTGATAATTGATGCCCTAAAGACTAAATACTCACTGCCACGATTATTGGAGAAACTGAATTTATCAAAAGCAGTTATTACGATCAAGAAAAAGTTCTGTCTCAACCGGACAAATATTTTTCCTTACGGATACGCATCAAGAAATTATTCACTGAAAATAAAAACAGATATGGTTACCGCAGAATGCATGCATTGCTCAAACGTGAAGACATCATTGTTTCCGAGAAGATTGTCCGCAGAAAAGCCTAACAGTAAATGGTTGACTGATATTACTGAGTTTGCTGTTCCTGCGGGGAAAATATATTTATCACTAATCATGGATTGTTTTGACGGATTATTAGTTGCATGGAAAATAGGATCATCTATTGATTCCACCCTTGTAAATACGATGTTAGATGATGCTATCAGACAATTATCTCCTGAAGAAAAGCCTATAGTACATAGTGACAGAGGTGTACACTATAGATGGTCTGGCTGGATAGAAAGAATGGATAAAGCTGGGCTTACAAGATCTATGTCAGAGAAAGGATGCTCGCCAGATAATTCTGCATGTGAAAGAGTATTTGGAAGAGTGAAAAATGAGATGTTTTATAACACTGACTGGGCAGGTATAAACATCTCAGATTTTTTAGCCATAAGTGTTACAAAAGAGATTTACCAAAACATAAGTTTTTCTTGATAAGAAAAAGCAAGAAGACCTAGAGGGAGTTTTATTCCGGACTGCGGCATACCTGAACGGATTGAATCCTGTGACCAGGACAGTACCAAACGGAAAGGTATACAGCAGAAATAAGGCAAAGCAGAAGTAGCATAGGACCTATTGTCAGCACGGTGGCAAATATGAGCCAAGGGTAATAGCCCGGCTTGCAGATTCTCTATGAGCTTGTTGTACGCTGTGATATATTTGCGGATTGTTTTTCTTAAAATGCTTTTTAACAAGGATTTGTCTTAGAAGAACAAATGCAGTTGACTATTTTTGTTCGTGGAAATAAAATATTTTATAGATTTTCTTATTCATTGACGGGGAAAAATGCAAATGATATGCTTTTGTCCATAACCGACAGACGTAAATTCGCAAAGGTGCTAAGAATTATAACTTAGCACTTTTATTCTTATCAATGGAGGGAAAACAATATGAAAAAATTCACAAATGCCAGACTAAAAAAGGACAGCGGGAGCCTGTATCGATTCTTGTGGAGGATGGAAAAATTACAAAATTGCGCCCAATATAAAGACCGTGTGTGAAACGGTTGATCTGGGAGAAAATCTTGTAATTCCGCCATATGTAGATCCACACCTTCACCTGGATTATGTGTTTACAGCCAGTATAGGCGAACAGAACGGTTCGGGAACATTATTTGAAGGAATTCAGCGCTGGAGCGAGTCAAAGGGAAATATGACCGTTGATCAGATGAAGCAGCGTATCTACAGCGGAATCAGAAAAGAGATGCTTCATGGTGTTCAGGCAATTCGTACCCACATAGATGTGACGGATCCGACATTTACTGGTCTTAAGGCCGCGCTTGAAGTGAAGGAAGAAATAAAGGATATTCTTGATCTGCAGATCGTAGCATTCCCGCAGGAAGGTATGTATGCATATAAAGGTGGAGCAGAGTTGGTTGAGGAAGGATTAAAGATGGGGGCTGATTGTGTTGGCGCAATTCCTCATTTTGAGCTTGCAAGGGAGTTTGGCGAGAAGTCCATCCATACAACGGTGGAACTTGCAACAAAATACGATAAGCTGATTGATGTACATTGCGATGAAACGGATGATACGCAGAGTCATTTCTTAGAACTTTTAAATGCATTAGTACTTATGGAGGAAATTGGAACAAAGACTACAGCAAGTCATACATGTTCCTTTGGCTCCGCAGATAACAGTTATGTTTTCCGCATGATGAAGCTATTAAAGAAGTCAGGAATTAACTTTATTTCCTGCCCAACAGAGAATATTTATCTTGAGGGAAGACAGGATACTTATCCAAAGCGTCGTGGACTCACACGCGTAAAGGAACTGAATGACAATGGAATAAACGTATGTTTTGCGCAGGACTCAATGTCTGATCCGTGGTATCCGTTGGGAAATGGAAACATGATGATGATTTTGGATCACGGGATACATATCTGTCAGATGATGTCGCCGGAGGAAATCACGAATGCACTTGATTTAGTTACTACAAATGGTGCTGTTACGATGAATATTATGGATCATTATGGAATTGAAGAGGGTAAACCGGCTAATTTTATTGTGTTGGATGCAAAATCAGAATTTGAGGCTATTTGTGAAAAGAGTTGGAATCGTTGCTTCTGTTCGTAAGGGCGATTTTCTATTTGAAAAGTGCCATCAAAAGTTACAGGAGCCATCAATTTACTTAAATAGAAAAGGAATGAGATGGAATGTTTCAATGTAAAGATTTATTATCCCTGACAACAATGTCAGAAGCCAAAGTTATTGCTGGAATGGGAGGAATGGATAGAGATATCCGCTGGTCGTATAAAGCAGAAAACATTAATTTTGAAAATTGGGTACATGGAAAAAGAGCTATTGATTATAAGCAGTCCTGTTACTCAGCGTAAAAATTACAACCTGTATAAAATAATAGAGAAGGCTATCAGATTACAGATGTCTTGTGCATTACTGCTTATTGGAGATAATTATGTGTCTTCCGTGGATGAGGATGTACTGGAATTGGCCGAGCGAAATTCTTTTCCTCTTTTTACCATACCCTGGAATGTTCCTCTGTTGGATTTTTTTTGAAGAGTTAGGACATGCTATTTCCTATTTGGATGACAGGAAAGATATTCAGGATAGTTTTCTGGCGGAAATTATATTTGGAGACAGTATTAATACGAACAGTATTGCACATAAATGTGAACAAATGGGATATGATAAATCTGTTCTTGAGCAAATATTTATAATGCATTTAGACGGAGTATCGAAGGATGTTGTCCGTTCATATGCAGGTATATTAAATGGTATTTTTCAAAAGAATCATCATCCTGCAATGGTGTCCTGCTATGGGAATCGCATTGTCGGCTTTATGAAAGACTGCATGCAGAATCGCCAGACGATCCTGGACATTTTCTCAGAATTTGGAAGGATATTAGAAAATGAACAGGCAGAGTTAACATATTCGTTGAATATAGGTGAACAATGCAAAGCCATAGAAGATTTGCAAAAGAACTATCACGAAACATCAAAGGTTAATTCTATACTGAAGCATATTAAACGACAAAATGAAGTTGTGTTTTTATGACCAAATGGGATATTACCGTTTTCTAATGTCATATGAGAACAAAGGAACCTATGAGGCGGTTCGTACAGGAAATATTAGGAGATATTCTGCAATATGACGAGAAGAACAATACACAGTTGATTGATGCATTATGGGCATATTTTGAAAATGACTGTAATTTGCAGAGAGCAGCGGACAGTCTGTTTACTCATAAAAATACGGTAAAGTATCGACTGCAAAAGAATAGCGCAGATTACATCAAGGGATATGAACAATAGATTTCAAAGCTTAGAACTATATAATGCGTTGATTATTTATTACTATGAAAGTCCCGGACAGCAGCCATGACCCGGAGTGTGCTGGCACACGCAGGGACATGGATATTGACGGGCAAGCCAGTATGAGTAAGTAGGGCGGAAGCCCGGATTACGAATACTGGCGGCGATTGCGGGAGCACAAGGTGCGGAGCAATCGACTTTCATGAATGGTGATGTCTGCGTCAGCAGACATGTCCGTTTACTATGAAAGTCCCGTACAGCAGCCATGAACCGGAGCGTGCTTGCACGCGCAGGGTCATGGATATTGGACGGGCAAGCCGGTATGAGTAAAGAGGGTTATTTGTCCTTTACAAACATATGGGATGACGAATATTTGTTTGCAGGAAATGAAAATATTGCCTTCTATTGTAATAGAAAAAAAGATAAGGCTATAATGTGGCTAACATTAATAAAGCGAGAGACAAAGAGGTCCAGAGGAGAAATCCTTTGGGCCTTTCTTTGACTTGTGCAGCGTAGAAAGGATGAGTGTTATGAGTTATGGATTAATTGCAACCCTGATCGTGCTGGTTACTGTAATTGGCGCAATCAAGACAAAAAAATGCGAAGTATTCTTAATCGCAGGATCTATGGTGGGTGCTGTCGTATTGTGGAAGGGTGCCTTTCTCACCAATTGGGTATCAACTTTAGAAGAGGTTATGGCTGATGAAGCATATGTAATTCTGATTTGTGGACTGTTCGGAAGTTTGGTTGCACTTCTTACCGCATCCAAAGGAAGCTTTGGGTTTACAAAAATTGTTGGAAGGATATGTAATACGGAGCGAAAGACATTATTTGCAACATTTATTTTGGGAATATTAATTTTTGTAGATGATTATCTTAATGTTTTATCGATTGGAACAGCAATGAAGGGGTCCTATGATAAGAAAAGATACCGAGAGAGACACACTGGCATATCTGTTGGATAGTACAGGTGCTCCCGTCTGTGTATTGATCCCGTTTTCATCCTGGGCAGCGTATTTTGGAGCGATCTTCTTACAACAGGAATGTGTTCAGAATCTGGCTGGCGGAAGCCTGATGAAAACATACATGATGGCAATTCCATATTGCCTGTATCCAATTGTAGCTTTACTAATTGTCTTTATGTTCTGCATGGGGTGGTTCCCAAAGCTTGGTGGGATGAAAAAGGCGTATCAACGAGTAGCCGAAACTGGTAAGACATATAGTGATATCAGCAGAAAATATAATGTTTCCTCTGAATATGGCGAAGAAGAAGGAAACAGTGTGTGGTACTTCCTGATTCCGCTTATAGCATTAGTTGGAATTGCTGTAGTAACTGGTAATCTGGTTGTAGCAGCAGTTATAGCAATTATAGTTTGTATGGTACTGTATATTGCAGGAAAAATAATGACTTTTGCTGAGTTTTGGGATACTTTTGTAAAAGGTTTTTCGGATATGCTTCCAATCATTATTTTACTGATATCTGCATTAACTTTTCAGAAAATTGCAGCGGAAATGCAGCTGACAGAATTCTTTGTTGAGATATGTTCACCGATTATGTCCGGCGCTGTTTTCCCGATGATTGTATTTATTATTGTAGGACTTTTAGCATTTATGATTGCAAACGCATGGGGTGTATGTACCCTGGTAGCTCCTGTGCTTCTTCCGCTTGGAGCAAGCGTTGGGGCAAATATAGTTCTGGTGATGGCAGCTATTCTTTCTGGCTGTGCATTCGGTAATCATGCGTGTTTTTTATTGTGATACAACAGTACTTGCATCTCATGGAGCAGGACTGGATAATCTGGAACACGCAGGATCTCAGTTACCTTATGTATTGATTGGGGCAGCGGTTTCCGTGGTTGGATTTTTCGTATTAGGGATTATTATGTAGGAGGAGATTTTGAAATGAAAAATAAAAAATACGTCGTTACCATTGCCAGACAGTTTGGCAGCCTGGGCAGACCAATTGCAAAGCGCATGAGTGAGAAACTTGGAATCGAATTTTATGACAGAGATATTGTTGAGGAAGCTGCAAAAAAACTGAATCTTCCAGTATCTAAAATTAACGAGATAGAAGAAAGTGCAAAAAGGCATGTAAAAACAAATAATTTTCGCCGTATGATGTATCCTCTCGGAACACAAGCAGATGAACTGCAAAATAAATTGTTTGAGACACAGGAAAACATTATTAAATTTTTGGTTGAACGTGAATCCTGCATAATTGTGGGACGGTGCTCTGACTTTATTTTGGCGGACGAACCTCATATACTTAGAATTTACATTTATGCACCATATGAAGTGCGTATAAAAAAATTGTGTAGAAGAGTTGCACTTAGAAGAAAGTGAGGCTAAGAAAATGATTAAAGAGGTGGATCAGGCAAGAGACAATTACCATATGCATTATACAGGCTATCTGCCGAATGATCAGAGATTTAAAAGAAATCATGATTGATAGTAGTTTATTTGGAACAGAAGGGACAGCAGATTATCTTGTTGAGGCGGTAAAAAGATATTTTGAATTGGGTTAAATTGATATTTTCTGTGGGCAACAGATGGGGATCTTACGACAGGCGGCAACCTTAAATTGTGGCCTGCCTTTCATTTTTGAATGATATGCCTCAATAGTGTCAATATTATGATGCTGGGGTCAAAAGGTATTTTGCCCCCTATGATACACGGATTGCTCCGCATTTCATGCTCCCGCAATCCTAAAAACATTCGAAATCCGCCCTGTTCTCATGTTTTACAGGCTGCTTTTTCATGCAAGCATTCTTTGACCCTGGTATTATATTATAGGAATATTGGATAAAATTTTATATTGACGGAAGAGTGACATAAGAATAAAATTGTCAGAGAAAGAGTTACGTTGGAATAAGATATTATGCAGCGGCAGATAAAAAGGAAAGAAAGTGAGAGATATGCAGAAGAAGGACTATTTTAATATACCAAATATGATGGGATATTTTCGTATCCTGCTGCTGCCCGTATTTTTATGTTTATATTTTCGGGCAGAAACAAGTAGGGACTATATGATAGCTTTGGCTGTGCTGGCGGTTTCTTATTTCACTGATTTTTTTTTTGACGGAAAAATTGCAAGACGTTTTGACATGGTAACAGACTGGGGGAAGATGCTTGATCCCATTGCGGACAAGTTGACGCAGGGGCGATTGCCGCTGCACTGATACTGAGATATCGTCTGATGGCAGTGTTAGTCCTCCTGTTTTTCTGCAAGGAGGTTTACATGGGAGTTATGGGTTTGTATCTGATTCGGAGAGGATATCAGGTAAATGGTGCAACGTGGTACGGGAAAGTCAGGACAGCCGTATTGGATGTGATATTATTCCTTTTACTTTTATTTCCGGGGATGCCGTCTGCAGGGGCAAATATCCTTATTTTTATGCTGATTGTGCTTTTACTTGTAGTATTCGGATGTTATGTCAGGTTTCATCTACGGATATTAAAGAGCTGAAGTTGTTTTATGGAACTTTCCTGCATGGTGATGTCTGCGACAGCAGACATGTCCGTTTCAGGCGTATGAAGTGTGCGATAAAACTGTGAACACAGGTATAAACAAGTTGACGAAGGCAGGAATCACATGCTATATTTTTTAAGTAGTGCCAAAATATAACGAAGATACTTGAGATTGTTGCATTTGAGGTGAAGAAAAGTGGAATCAAAAATAATAGAGTGTCACTTAAATCAATCGATTGAAAGGAAGCAGATGAGGGAAAAGGTAGCAATCAATAATGGGCGGTATATTGCAGTGAAAAGAGCACAGGATATTGTCTTTTCGTTACTTGCGCTGGTTGTTCTCTCACCTCTTATGTTGGTGATTGCAATAGCAATTATGATTGACGATCCAAAAGGCGGTTTTATTTTCAGGCAGATTCGATGCGGAAAAGACGGCAGGATGTTTCATTTTATAAATTCCGGGTATGTGTGTGGACGCAGAAAAAAAAACTTGACGGGCTTTTGGACCAGAACGAGATGGAAGGACCTGCTTTTAAAATAGAAAATGATCCGCGTATTACCCGTGTTGGAAAATTTCTAAGGAAAACAAGTCTGGATGAGCTGCCGCAATTGATCAATGTTCTTAGGGGAGAAATGTCAATTGTGGGTCCCAGACCGCCGCTTCCCAGGGAAGTAGAACAATATACGGAGTATCAAAAACAACGTCTGTCTGTGAAACCAGGCCTGACCTGTTACTGGCAGGTTCAGCCCCATAGAAACAGGATAAGCTTTGAAGATTGGGTGGAATTGGATCTGAACTATATCAAAGCTCAAAGTTACATAGTGGATTGGAAAATCATCATTATGACTGTAAAAGGCAATTTGTCATATGCAGGGAATATAAGCATTGTATTCTTACGAATGAGGAAGGCATGAGGTTATGCGAGAAAAGGATTTGCATGATAAAGAGCGAGGAGGATTTCTTTCATAGTGCAGGAGCATTATGAAAAGATGAGACAGGGATGAACCAGGAAATTGACAATGAAGAGATTGTAATTGACGTGACAGAACTTTTTAAGGCATTGCGGCAGAAATTATATTTGATATTAATGGTGGGCGTTTTGACAGCAATGTTGACATTCTGGGGAATCAAGGCTTTCGTTACTCCGATGTATACCTCAGTCACTAAAATATATATATGGCCCGGACGAGATAAAGGGACCTGTATTGACGCAGAATGATCTTAAAATAAGTACTTCACTGGCAGCGGATTACAGGGAATTGATGAAAAAGTCGTTCCGTATTGCAGAAGGTTATCATTGATTTAGACCTGGATATGTCCCCGCAGGAATTGTGGAGCAATGTGTCTATTGAAACAATTGCGAATACCAGGATGTTAAATATTATTGTTCAAAATGAGGAACCGGAGCTGGCGAAAAAATTGCAGATGCCATTCGGGAAGCTGTGGGGATACGAACACCGGAAGTTATGGGAGGATATTCCGTCTTTACGGTAGAAGAAGCCAGTTCTCCATCCGTTTCCAATGCTCCTGCTATAAAAAAGATACCATATATGGGGAATGATAGGTCTTTTTGCGCGATTGCAGTACTTGTGATGGGTTATCTTATGGATGATTCCATAAAAGCCCGAAGGATGTGGAGCAGCATCTGGGTATGAGTGTGCTGGCATCGATCTCGATGGAGAAACGCCCCAAAAATCTGAAACCTTCAGAGAGACTTTCCCGGAAGAAAAGGGGGAGATGAGGTGGAGAAAGGTAAGGCAGAATGCAGGAGATATTTTTAGATGAGCCGATAAGAAGCTATAAGAAAGATGAGGAATATAAAATCCTTCAAAGAAATATGGAATTTTCGGGACAGATAAAAGGGTTCTGGTATTTACCAGCGTGGCAGCAGGCGAAGGAAAAGTTCAGTTTCGATTTCGTTGGCAGCATTTTTGGCGAAGGAAGGAAAGAAAGTGCTGTTTCTGGATGGGGATCTGCGTAAATCTTCTCTGAACAGTCGCTGTAAGGCAGAAACCCCGATTTACGGTCTGTCTCATTTTTTGTCAGGGCAGAAAGAACTTTTTGTCTGTTATATATAAGGTTTCTGGTTCTGAATTAGAGATGATAACTGCAGGAGTGCTTCCGCCGAATCCGGCAGAGTTGTTGGGAAATGAAAAGTTTCAAACCTTAATAAAGACTGCAAGGGCGAATTATGATTATGTTATGATAGATTCCCCACCCCTTGGCCGGGTGATTGATGCGGCTATTATTGCAAAACAATGCGATGCATCGGTTTTTGGTAGCAGCAGTGCGTGTGGGTCAGTTATAAGGATGTGGGCAAAGTCAGAGCACAATTGGAAAAGACAGGCTGTCCGATTTTGGGAATGGTTTTAAATAAAGTAAATGTCAAGAAAGATAAAAAATATGGAAAAATACAAAAAAATTGGGGAAATATAGAATATAAGAAGCATCTTGGCGATATGGCATATTTAATTTTGTTTTTATTGATCACATTTGACAAGATGCTGGGGACTACGATGATAGGAAGCCGCTATCCGAGATTATAAAGATGTCTTTAAGAGGGTTGCTGGCTTTCTATTTGTTTTATAAATTATGGAACGGGCCAAAAAGTAAGAAGTGGGAGCTGGTTCTTTATCTGGCTATCATCCTTGTTTCAGCGATTGCATGGAGAAGGACGGGAAACATTGAGTTGTTAGAAGTTGCATTTTTGATCATTGGTGCCAGAGATGTTGACTTCAGCAAGATATTGAGGGTTTATCTGATCGTTAAGGTCCCCATTTTGGTTGGTACCGTTGTTGGATCTCAACTGGGGATTGTGGAAAATTTGATTTATCACAGAGGGCAGACCCCAAGAGCAGCGTTTGGGTTTATTTACCCTACGGATTTTGTGGCAAATATTTTTTATATTGTGCTTGTGTGGTGCGTCTTAAGGAATGTTGCACTTCGATATTGTGAATTGGCTTTTTATTGTGCTATTGGCGGTGTTCGCTTATGTATTCTGTGAGGCACGTATGAATGTCCTGTGCCTGACACTGGCTGCAGTGAGTTTTCTTGTTCTGAAGAAGTGGAACAGCACTGGGAAATTCCGAAAAAGGCAGAAATTGAGAGCGGTGTCAGTTTACTCTTAATCTGGGGAAGCGTTTTTGTGCGTTTCTTATGGTCTTTTTCAGCTATTTTTATCGTCCGGACAGCGTCTTCTGGCAGAAAATGAATGCATTCCTGACTGAGCGGTTATTTTATGGACATAGAGGTTTTGAAGAGTTTGGAGTGACCCTGTTTGGACAGAAGCTTCCGATCCGTGGGATGGGAGGCACAACAGAGCTGATAGAGGATTATTTCTTCCTGGACAGTTCTTATGTAAAGATACTTCTGGAATACGGAATTGTACTGTTTGTAATGGTTCTTGCAATGTTTATATTCGATGCGTATAAGTTAAGACAAATAGGGCAGTATTACATGCTTGTTGCTCTTGTACTGTTGTTTGTGCAGTGTACGATGGAGCATCCTATGCTTGACATCGCCTATAATCCATTCCTGTTTCTGGTTTTTTCAGATTATACGAGCAACTATACGTTGAAATTAAAGAAAAACGAGTAGGAAAGTAGTCATATATCGAAATGAAATGTTCATAGTGAGGTAAATATGATAGATATCAGTATTGCAATAGTTGCATACCGTAATTATGAAGATGTAATAGAGGCGGTGTCTTCTATTGAAAAAATATACATCGAAGATGATTACAAAAGCAGATCTATATCATAGATAATAGTTGTTTTCCGGAAGCAGACGAGGAACGTTGTATATTTATCCGTAAAATTGATCAATATAGCGATGTGAGCTACATCGAATCGGGGGCAAATCTGGGATTTGGAAAGGGGAATAATCTGGTTTTGGATATGTTGGATTCCAGATTTCATGCGATCGTTAATCCGGATATTATGCTATTGGAAGATACTTTAAAAAAATGATGGAATTTATGAGTGATGATAATATCGGCATGAGCATTCCTAAAATTGTGAACCAGGACGGGGCGATGCAGTATGCATGCAGACGGGAAGTGACTGTCTGGGACATGTTTGTGAGGATGTTCTGCAAATCATTATTTGTGAAAAGATACCGTTATCATACTCTTCAGAAGAATGACTATTCCAAGCCGTTTTACGTGCCGTTCGGGCAGGGGAGTTTTTTGGTGATAAGGACAAGTATTTTTAAAGAACTGAAGGGATTTGATGAGCGGTATTTTTATATCTGGAAGATGCCGATTTATGTAAACGTGTGAATGAGATTTCCAATCTGGTGTACTGTCCTTATACGACGGTAGTACATAGGTGGGGAAGAAGTTCACATAAAAGTTTTAAAATGTTTAAATGTCACATTTCATCCATGATTAAGTATTTTGGCAAGTGGGGTGTCAAATGGTTTTAATCATCAGGTATGATGTTGAAAGGATAAGATTATGAAAATCATTGCAATGAATCTGCCGCAATACCATGTCATGCCGGAAAATAATGAATGGTGGGGGAAGGATTTACGGACTGGGTGAACGTAAAAAAGGCACGGCCATTATATAAGGGGCATGAGCAGCCGGTGGTTCCCCCTGCATCAGAATTATTATGATCTGGGGAATATTGATGCGGTAAAAGCACAGATAGATCTGGCAAACAGATATGGTGTCTATGGTTTCTGTTATTATCATTATTGGTTCAATGGAAAAAAAACTGCTTGAGAAACCGTGCGAAATTTTATTGGAGCATCCTGAGATAGATGCACATTATTGTATGTGCTGGGCAAATGAAAGCTGGGCGAGAACCTGGGATGGAAAAAAGATTCGCAGCTTCTGATCAAGCAGACATTCGGAGGTCAGGCGGATTGGAAAGAACATATTCAGTACCTGCTTCCGTTTTTTAAGGACAAACGGTATATCAAAAAGAGAATAAGCCTGTTATGTTTTTTTTATTCGATCAGCAGGATAGAAAAATTTGAGCAGATGATTGCATATTGGGAAACCAGACTGCGGGAAGAAGGATTTGACGGTTTATATATTGTGGAATTTGTCAATTCCTTTAATTCAGGATTAAAACAATCAAAATCCGATGTTATATGTGAGTTTGAACCTCATGCTACCTGCAGATATGATCTGTCAATCTTTAGGAAGGGCAAACGTTTTTTATGTAAAAACTGGGACTTACTGATTATCTGAACTATGATGTTGTCTGGAAATCACTGATTCATAAGAAGAGATTTTATAATGGGAAAAAAAAAGTATTGCGCAGTGGTTTTGTAAATTTTGACAACAGTCCCCGCAAGGGAAAAAAGGCCCTGGTGATAAGAGGCGGCAATCCAGAGAAGTTTTCCCATTATATGTCTGAATTGGTGAAATCCCGGAGAGATTTTGACGATTCGTTTCTTGTAATAAATGCATGGAATGAATGGGCGGAGGGGGCCATGTTGGAACCGACAGAGAAAGAGGGATTTCAGTATCTGGAAGCTGTGAAAAGGATATCTGATATGCCGGATGGAATTCAGGAGATGTGACATGGGAGAGCAAACGTTTCGAAGTAAAATTATTGCATTATATCTGCCGCAGTTTTATGAGACAGAGGAAAATAATCAATGGTGGGGGAAAAGGATATAGTGACTGGGTAGCGGTAAAGAAAAAGCAAGGCATACTTTTCCGGACAAACACAGCCAAGAATTCCATTGAATCATAACTATTATGATTTGAGCAAATCAGAAACTCTGCAGTGGCAGGCTGACCTGGCTCATAAATATGGAATTGATGGCTTTTTGCATATACCATTACTATTCCAATGGAAAATTGATGATGAATCGGCCTGCTGAAATCTTATTGGAGCATAAGGATATTAAAATAGAGTATTTTTTTCAGTTGGGCAAATCATGATTTTTCGAAAGCAGTGGTTTGGACAGGATGGCCGGCTGCTGAGAAGGCAGGAGTATGGAGAAAAAGAGGATTGGAAAGGACATTTTGAATACCTGCTGCCGTTTTCAGGGATGAAAGGTATATGAAAATGGATAATAAGCCGGTTTTCGTAATCTACGATGTTTTCCATATTGAAAATTTCGGACCTATGATGAAGTATTGGAATGAGTTGGCAAAAAGAGGGGATTTGACGGATTATTTCTGATAGCCACAAGATCAAGAACGAATTTAAAATCGGAAGACTTGTTGGAATTGCAGGCAATCGACAAAGGTATTTGTGTTTGAACCAATGAATTTCAGAACCAATGGCTTTCAAAGTAATTATATATACCACAAGCAGACGTATAAAGACGGTTTTGATTCGACTTCACAATAAGATATTTAAAAACCGCCCCCGGCAGGAAAAATATAGTATACCAAAAGCATATCAGGCGATTTTGAAAAGGAGAATGCTGGAGGATGAATATTACGGCTTTTACAGAATGGGACAACACTCCCCGTTATCAGGGAAAGTCGGTTGCTTTTGTGGGAGGTTCTCCAGAGCTATTTGAACAATATTTTGAAAAAGTGTTGAAGAAAAAGCTGTCTTGGCGGGAAAGAATTTATATTTATCAATGCATGGAATGAATGGGGGGAGACAGCGTATCTCGAACCAGATACAAGAAACGGCTATGCTTATTTGGAAGCAGTAAAGAAATGTAAGGACAGAGTGTGGAATGAAAGGTAAGGATGTTCATCAGATTGTAGTAAAGAGGAAAGATATTTTTGGAATCATTGTAGGAATCCATTTATTGATCTGGATTTTGAATTTACCGTTTTCACAGTTACAGATGCTGCTTTTAGGAGAAGGGCAATTACGTTATATCAGTTGGGAATGCTGGAATGTTTGCTTTTGGGTTTGTTGTTTATGCGCTCTTACCATCAGATAAGGTTAAGCAGGCTTTCCATCTGTACATTGGGTTTTGTTTTTCTATTAATATTTTTCGGTCTGTTTTCAAGATTGATAAACAGGGGGATTTCTATAAGCGATGTGATGTATTATTTTATATCCTGGAGTGTTTCCTTTGTGATCCTTATAGCTGCGGACCAGATGGAATTCAAGATTGAATATTTAATGAAGGTGTTAATGACGATCATCATCATTCATGCAGTTATGATCGTTATCCAACGGGCTACTGCATCCATTATATGGCCCTTTTCCTATGATGAATCGGGCAAACAGTTTTTCTATATATCAGAGAATTATTATAATACGCAGGAGAAGATGGTACGCTGTCCGGGGAATCTGCGCATCAGGATTAGATGCCGGTCTGCTTCTGATCTTTGGGTGTGCGATGCTGAAGGTGATAGAGTTTAAAAGAAAAAATCTGGCGTACGGTGTTGGTGATTCTCTTTGCGGCAGCACTTTTGGTTTACAGGTACGCGGAATATCTATCTCACTTTAATCTATATATTGATCTATTCATTCATAT
>VOFB01004566.1_pt1 | contig 19667 bp, 42 predicted proteins | sample 5384141 | NCBI WGS metagenome assembly VOFB01 (sample SAMN12384721, study PRJNA508395) | human gut metagenome | isolation source: healthy gut A | host: Homo sapiens | reverse complement strand
GGTGAGAATGCGTGGATATTAGGAGGAACACCGGTGGCGAAGACGGCTTTCTGGACTGTAACTGACGTTGAGGCACGAAAGTGTGGGGAGCAACAGGATTAGATACCTGGTAGTCCACTAATAAACGATGAATATAAACAAAACATTGATAAAAAAAAGTAAAATTGATATAATAACAATATCAAAAAAAGAGAGCAAGAAAGGAAAAGTGATAAAAATGAAACAAAATATAATAATAGGAGGAGCATGGCCATATGCAAACAGTTCATTACATTTAGGACATATAGCAGGATTAATGTCTGGAGACGTACTAGCAAGATATTACAGGCTAAAAGGAGACAACGTGTATTATATGTATCAGGTTCAGACACACATGGAACACCAATAACAGAAAGAGCAAGAAAAGAAGGAGTAAACCAAAAGAAATAGCAAGAAATATCATGAAGAATTTTCAGAAACATTTAAAAAACTAAATTTTTCTTATGACTTATATAGTAAAAACTTATGACCCATACCATGAAGAAAAAGTAAAAGAACTATTTTTAAAACTTATACAAAAACGGATATATATACGAAAAAATAGAAGAACAAGCATATTGCTGAAAAATGCCAAAAAATTTTTACAAGACAGAGATATAAAATTAATATGTCCAGAATGTGGAGAAGAAACAAAAGGAGATCAATGTGACAAATGTTTACATGTACCAACAACAGAAGAACTACTAGAAGGAAAATGTATTGTATGTGGATCAAAACTTGTAAAAAAAAAATAATAAAGTATTATATTTAAAATTATCAGCATTCAAAAAAGAAATAGAAGAACACACAAAAAGAAGTAGAAAACACATGGAGAATAAATGCAAGAAACGAAACATGGAAATATTTAAAACAAGGATTAAAAGACAGAGCAGTAACAAGAGACTTAAATTGGGGAATAGAAATACCATTACCTGGATATGAAGATAAAAGAATGTATGTATGGATTGATGCAGTATTAGGATATTTAACAGATACAATGAAAATATGTGAAGAAAAAGGAATGGATTGGCAAGAATTCTGGAAAGAAGGAAAAATAACAAAATATATATGTGCCATGGAAAAGACAATATAGTATTTCATAGTATAATATTAAACGCACTTACTTTTAGGACAAAAAGAAAATTATCATTTAGTAGACACAATAGTATCTGCAGAATACTTAAATTTTAATGACCAAAAATTCTCAAAAAGCAAAGGAATAGGAATAACAGCATTAGAAGCATGTAATTTATATGATTCAGACTCTATAAGATATCATTTAATATCAAATGGACCAGAAAGGAAAGACACAAACTTTACAATTGAAGATTTTAAAACTGTCCATAATACAGAAATTTTAAATAAATTTGGGAATTTAGTAAATAGAACATTGAATTTTAAAGATTTAGAAGAAATTCCAGAAGGAAAAATAGATAATGAAATAAAAAATTTAATAAAAAGAAACATACAAAAAAGTAGGAGAAAACATAGAAAATTTAGAATTCAAAGCAGCAGTACAAAACTATAATGAATTTAGTAGAAGTAGGAAACAAATATTATGATACAAGCAAACCATGGGTAGCTAAAAAGGAAAATATAGAAGAATTTAATAACATAATTTACACATGTTCAGTAATAATAGCAAACTTATCAAACCTATTTGAACCTATTATGCCTACAGCAAGCCAAAAAATTAGAGATTATCTAAATAAAAAACTAAAGAATTGGAATATATTACATTCCTGCAAGGGCTAAAATTAGAAAAAATAGAACCATTATTTGAAAGGATAAAATAGAGGTAAAAAAATGTCACAAATAACAAAAATGCATTAGCAGCAACACTTAAAAAAAAATGCTTTCTAAAAAAGAACTATCAAAAATTACAATAACAAATATTACAGAAGAATGTGGAGTAAATAGACAAACGTTTTATTACCATTTTAAAGACATATATGATTTATTAGAATGGATATATAAAAATGAAGTTATAGACGAAATTGATAATGAAAAAGAAGAAAACTGGCAACAAAAATTTCATATATATATTTGAATATGTAATACAAAACAAAGAATTTATAAAAACATATATAACTTCTGGAAGCAAAGAATATTTTTTAAAATTTGCATATAAACAAACAAATTTGTTAATAATAAATTTTATAGAAAAAGAATATAAAGATAAAAAATTAAAGAAGAAAATAAAAAGTTTATTGCAAATTTTTATAAATATGGATTTGTTGGAGTTATAGAAGATTGGATAGAAAACGGAATGAAAGAAAATCCAAAAAAATAGTTTCAAAATTAAATGATATAATTGAAGGTGACATGGAAAAAGCTATAGAAAAACTAAGCGAAGAATAAAGAAAAAACGGAAAATTTATTTTATAAAATTATTATATAATTAATTTTTTTCCGTTTTTTGTTCATTTGCAAAAAAAAAAATAAATTTTCTATACATTATAGTCATATATAAATAACAAATTTTAGCAAATGTATAAAAATCATACATTTGCTAAAATTTGTTTATTGCAATTCTAAAAAAACATTTTTATAATAATTTCAATAACAAAGGAGGAATTAATATGTATTATAGTAATGGAAATTATGAAGCATTTGCAAGACCAAGAAAACCAGAAGGAGTAGACCAAAAAATCTGCATATTTAGTAGGAGCAGGACTAGCATCATTAGCAGCAGCATGTTTTTTAGTAAGAGATGGACAAATGAAAGGTGAAAATATTCACATATTAGAAGAACAAAAACTTACCAGGAGGAGCTTGTGATGGTATTGAAGATGCTCAAAAAAGGATTTATAATTCGTGGTGGACGTGAAATGGAAAATCACTTTGAGTGTCTATGGGATTTATTCCGTTCAATACCATCATTAGAAACAGAAGGGGCATCAGTATTAGACGAATACTATTGGCTAAATAAAAAAGACCCAAATTATTCATTAATGAGGGCTACAATAAAAAGAGGTCAAGATGCACACACAAATGGAAAATTCACGCTATCTGAAAAGGCGTCAATGGAAATTGTAAAATTATTTATTACTAAAGATGAAGATTTATATGATAAAAAGATAGAAGACGTATTTACAGAAGAATTTTTTAGTTCTAATTTCTGGCTATATTGGAGAACTATGTTTGCATTTGAAGATTGGCATAGTGCATTAGAAATGAAATTATATATTCAAAGATTTATACATCATATTGGAGGATTACCTGATTTTTCAGCTTTGAAAATTTACAAAATATAACCAATATGAATCACTAATTTTACCAATGGTAAAATATCTAGAAAGCCATGGAGTTCATTTTCAATATGATACAAAAGTTATAAATGTATTATTTGATATTGACGGAAAAAAGAAAACTGCAAAACAAATAATTTGTATACATGAAGGAAAAGAAGAAACAATAAATTTAACTGTAAATGATTTAGTATTTGTAACAAACGGAAGTTGTACAGAAAGATCAATGCTAGGAGACCAAGACAAAGCACCAGATTTAACCATTGAAAATGGTGAAGGAGCATGTTGGGAATTATGGAGAAAAATAGCAAGACAAAGTGAAGAATTTGGACGACCAGATAAATTCTGTATGGATATAGCAAAAACAAACTGGGAATCTGCCACAGTAACAACATTAGATGATAGAATTCCACCATATATAGAAAAAATCTGTAAAAGAGATCCATTTAGCGGTAGAGTAGTAACAGGAGGAATAGTATCTGTAAAAGACTCAAACTGGTTAATGAGCTGGACAATAAACAGACAACCACATTTCAAAAAATCAACCAAAAGATCAATTAGTAGTATGGGTTTATGGGTTATTTACAAATAAATCAGGAAATTATATAAAAAACCAATGAGAGAATGTACAGGAAAAGAGATAACAGAAGAATGGCTATATCATTTAGGAGTGCCAGAAGATCAAATAGAAGAATTAGCAACAAACTTCTGCAAGATGCATACCATGTATGATGCCATTTATTACTGCATTTTTCATGCCTAGAACAGCAGGAGATAGACCCAAAGTAGTACCAGAAGGAAGCAGAAACTTTGCATTTTTAGGACAATTTGCAGACACAGTTAGAGATACTGTATTTACAACAGAATATTCAGTAAGAACAGCAATGGAAGCGGTATATACACTATTAGATATAGATAGAGGAGTACCAGAAGTATTTGGATCATGTTATGATGTTCGAGTATTATTAGACTCAACATCAAAAAATGATGGACGGCAAAAAAATTAAGTGATATAAAATTACCTTTTGCAACAGAAATGGTAGCAAAAAAAGGTTTAAAAAAGGTAGAAGGTACAGTTATAGAGGACTTACTAAAAAGATATAATTTAAACAAGGGTATAAATATATTACAGTTGAAGTAGCCTAAATATAAAGAAAAAAATATCATTAATCTAATTGTTGACAATTGTATACAATTGTAGTGTAATGAAAAAAAAAAAAAATAATGTCGAACGAAGGTGGTTAAGTATGTCTGAAAAGAAACTTAAAATATCAGCCAAAAATATAATGGCGATACAGCTGTTGTATCAGCAAGGCTTCCAAGCGACTTAATAAAAGAAATAGATGAAATATGTGAAACAACAGGAAGAAACAGAAATGAAATCATACAATTATGCCTTGAATTCGCAGTTGAAAATATAGAAATTGAAAAGTAAGAGGATGTTTTGAAAGAATTCAAAAACTTTCATTACTATATATACATTTTAGAAAAATAAGAAAGGAATGATATTTATAATGAAAATATTTGATGTGATAAAATACGAAGGAGATAACAGCACATTTGTGTGGAAACATCCATGTGAAGACTTTAATTGTCTATCACAACTTATTGTTCATGAAAACCAAGAAGCAGTATTTTTTATGAATGGACAAGCATTAGATTTGTTTGGACCAGGAAGATACACCCTAAAAAACACAAAACATACCAATAATAGGAAAAGTATTAAATCTAGTAACAGGAGGACTAAATCCTTTTCATTGTGAAGTATATTTCATAAACAAAAGTGAACAAATGGCAATAAAATGGGGAACAGATTCAAGAATACAATTTATAGAACCAACATATAAATTTCCATTATCAATAGGAGCATCAGGAGAGATGAGCTTACAAGTAAAAGACAGCAAAAAATTATTAGTAAAACTTGTAGGAACAGAAAATAGTATATCACAACAAAATTTAGTAACATATTTCCGTTCTTTTTTTAATGACAAAAGTAAAAACATATATAGCACAAATTATCAAATCAGAAAGCATAAATATTTTTGAAATAGACGAAAAACTAAATCAATTCTCAATAGAAATAAAAAACTATTACTTCCAGATTTTGAGGACTATGGCATAACACTAAAAAAATTCTTAGTAAATAGAGTAATGAAGCCAGATGGAGAAATGCAATACGAAAAATTCAAAGAATTGCATTTCCGTCAATATGCAGATATTGCAGAAGCAAAAATAAAACAACAAACAGAAATAATAAATGCAGAAACAGAGGCACAGAAAAAAGTAATTGACTCAAAAGCAAAAGCAAAAAAAACGACTACAAGAAGGATATACATATCAACAAGAAAGAGGATTTAATGTTGCAGAAAAATGGCAGAAAATGAAGCAGTTGGAGAATTTAATAATATGGGAATAGGAATAGGAACAATGGCAGGAGTAGGAGGAGCAGTAGGAAACATGATAGGAGGAATGATGACTGAAACTGTAAAATCCACAGCAATACCTCAAGCTAATAATAAGCAAACAGGAAAAATTCTGTGAAAAATTGGAGCCCAATTACATGAAGAAGCCGAATTTTGCGAAGAATGTGGAGCAAAAATAGTCAAATCAAATGAAGTATGCACTAACTGTGGATATAAATTTGAAAGAAATAGCAAATTCTGTCCAAAATGCGGAAAGAAAAGAGAGTGATTAACATGATATATATTATTATATTTTTAATAATAGTGGCTTTAAGTATTATAACATATTTTATACTAAAAAGCATCAAAAATAGACAATGAAATAGAAACAAAAAACATTTGCAATAAAAGAACTTACAGGAAAAGCAGAATATTTAATGGAAAAACAGATTCAGTAGAAATAAAAGAAATATGTGAAAAGTATATGAAAGCCTAAGATATAGTGACACAATGAGTAAAAATAACTTAAAAGAAATTAATGAACAAATCTAAAGAGAATTTGCCTCATTTGAAGATGCAGTAAATAATGAGGACACAGAATTAGCAAAAATATTTCAAAACAATTAATATCCCTTTATAGAAAAAAGAAATATCAAATGCAAAATGACAAAAATAGTAAAATTTTTAAGGTAATATAATGATTTTTATAGAGAAAATCTCTAAAAAATAAAATTTTGAAAATAAAGAGGAGGAAAAGAATATGGAAACGACTAAAAATAAGTCTGTAGTATGTTCAAATTGGGTGGACAAATAGATGTAAACACATCTGAAGAAAATGTAGAATGTCCATTTTGTGGCACAAAATATGAAGTGTCAGATTTGCTAAAAGAAAGTGATGCAGTAAAGATTCAAAAAATAAAAAGTAAAGTAGAGCAAGAAAAATTAAAACATGAAATTGAAAAAACAAAAATCAAGAAGAAAAAAGAAGAAGTTAATAAATTCAAAAAAGAGTAAATTTAGTAAAATATTATTAATCTTTTTTGCAATTGCAGTATTACTATTCTTTATAGGAAATGGGATTTTTGTTAAAATTTTAACATTTTCACAAGCAGCATTATCTATTGTATCATGGCTAATGGGATCAAAAATAATAAAAGAACCAATAAAGGGATTACATACAATTTTAGCTATTGTAGCATTTGTATTAATAATACCATTTTTTGTATGTGATACACAAAATACATCATCAAGAACAGAAAAAATCGTATGGAAAGATATAGTAATGAATGAAGTATTACCAGAACCAAAAAGCAAAAAAGGAAGAATCATAACAAATAGTGATAAAAGCTTAAGCATTTATATTTCTAATTCTACAAAAGAAGCATATAGCAAATATGCAGAAGCATGTCAAGAAAAAGGATTTAATGTAGAATCAGAAAAAGGAACAAATTCATATGATGCCTACAATTCAGAAGGTTATAAATTAAGACTATATTATACAGAAACAAGCAAAGAATATAATATATCTTTAGATGCACCAATACAAATGAAAGAAAATGCTTGGATAACAACACCACTTTCAAAATTAGTACCAGAGCCACAATCAAAAACAGGAAAAGTAGAATCAAACAGTGAAAAATATTTTACATATTATGCTGGAAAAACCTCAAAAGAAGAATATTCAACATATGCAAACTCAGTTCTAAATGCAGGATTTTCTAAAGATTATTCAAGCGGAGAAAAATATTTGTATGGGACAAATCAGAAGGATATAAAATTGATGTTAGATATCAAGGAAATAACATCATGAGAATTAGTATAACAGCACCAGATAACAAAAAAGAATCAAATACATCAACGTCTTCAGAGACAAACTCAACATCAACAGAAGAAAACAAAGTAGAAGCAGAAAAAACAACAAATAGCACACAAACATCAACAGAACAAGCAAACAAAACAAATACAATAACAAACAATGAAACAAAAACAACTGCACATACAGGACTTAGTAAAGAATTTAAAGAAGCAATGGACAGTTATGAAGCATTTATAGACGAATATGTAGCATTCATGAAAAAATATTCAGATTCTAATGGAACAGACATGAGCTTAATATCAGATTATACAAAATATATGACAAAATTAGATGATGCAAACAAAAAATTTGAAAAGTGGAACGATAGCAACATGAATGCAGAAGAATCAGCATATTACATACAAGTACAAACAAGAGTAAACAAAAATTATTAGAAGCAGCACAATAGAAATCCAAGAACTTTCATATATAATAGAATAAAAAAGTATATTATAGGAAATTCGAAAGACTTTTTATAATATAAATATAGATAAAAATTGACATTAATAATTGTTAGAAGTTATTAATGTCAATTTTCTTGACACAAAAAAACAAGTTATATATAATGTAAAAAACGAAAGGAAAGTGATAAAATGAAATATCCAGAAAGCCTAAAAAAGGAGATATAATAGGAATATGTGCACCATCAGGAGGAATAACAAAGCCAGAAAAAATACAAGAATTAGAAGAAGCAGAAAAGCAACTAAAAGAAATGGGATATAGAATAATAGAAACAAAAGTGTAAGAAAAGAAGAAAAAAAAGGAAGAAGCAACACAGCAAAAAAAAGAGCAGAAGAATTTATGGAATTACTAAAAAATAAAGAAGTAAAACTAATAATCTTTTGCAACAGGAGGAGACTATTTAATGGAAATGTTAGACTACTTAGACTTAGAAAAATAAAAACATTAAAACCAAAATGGATGCAAGGATATTCAGATATAACAACATTAGAATTCATATTCAACACAATTTAGAAATCCCATCAATATATTGTGATACCATAAAAAGTTATGCAATGAAACCACTTTACAGAAACTTAAAAGACGCATTAAAAATAGCATCAGGAGAAAAAAATGACAAAAATCATTTGAAAAATGTGAAAAAAGTGAATTCAATAACCTAGAAGATGTTTTTAGTATACACGGGGCAAAAAACAGAGAAAAAAATGATGTTTTTGGGGACGTGAGACAAAAAATTATCAAGATCCTAATGAAGAAAAGTATAATTTAACAGAAAAAAGTTGAGTGGAAAAACATAAATAATGAGCCAAAAATAGAAATGCAAGGAAGAATGATAGGAGGATGTTTAGAGTGCATAAAAATATTTTTGGAACAAAATATGATAATATAAAAAAACTACATAAATAAATACAAAAATGATGGAATTATATGGTATTTAGAATGCTTTTGAAATGAACAGTCCAGAATTAACAAGAATATTATGGCAAATGAGAAATGCAGGTTATTTTAACAATATAAATGGAATCATTTTTTTGGCAGATCATTGGTTTTAGAAAAGATTATGATAAACAAAAACTTTATAACAAGCTGTAAAACAAGCAATTGACGCGACTTAAATATACCAATAATATATGATGCAGATATAGGGCATGTTGATCTAAAGTAGAATATGAAATAAATTTTCTGTGCTAGCAATAATAAATGGAGAAATAATGAAAATCACTTCAGAAGCGGGAAAAGGAAAAATCATAATGTAAAAAGCAAAAAATGTTTGCAAAACTATTGACAAAAAAATTAAAAAAGATATAGAATACAGACAAACAAAAATTCAGCAAACATTAGGTTGCAAAAGGAGGCAAACTATGATTACAACTTTTACATATAAAAAACATAGGAATAATAGAAGAATTAACAATAGATTTAACAAAGGATTAAATGTATTAACTGGAGAAACAGGTGCAGGAAAAACGTTAATAATAGACTCATTATCAATATTATCAGGTGGCAGGTTTTCAAAAAGAAATGATAAGAAAAGGTGAAAGCAATTCATATGTAGAAGCATGTATTTATTTACCTAAAATCCTAATAATACAGATGAAAATATAATTGTATCAAGAGAAATAAACAATAATGGAAGAAATCTATGTAAAATAAATGGAAGAATGGTTACAGTAAATGAATTAAAAGAATTCATGTCAAAAATCATAGAAATACATGGGCAAAATGACAATCAAACATTATTAGATAACAAATATCACTTAAAATATTTAGATGGATATATAGGAGAAAAAATTAAGTAAAAAACAAGAATATCAAATATATTATAATAAATATTTAGAATTAGAAAAAAAAAAAAAAAAGAAAACTATGGAGATGACAAGGAAAGACAAAGAAAATTAGATTTATTAAAATATCAATATGAAGAAATAAAACAAGCAAAATTAAAAGAAGGAGAAGAAGAAGATTTAGAAGACAGAAAAAAATAATTGTAAATGCAGAAAAAATTGCAGATAACCTAAAAGAAGCAGATAATTCATTAGGAAATAATGCAATAGACGCAATAAGTATAGCAATAAGAGCATTAGAAAAAATAGAAGATATAGATTCCCAATATAAAGAAACAGCAAACAATTTAAAAGCAGTTATTATGAATTACAAGAAATATCAAGAGAAATTTCTTCAAAAAAGAGAAGATATAAATTTTGATGAGGAAGAAAGAAACATAATAGAAGAAAGATTAGATATTATACATGACTTAAAAAGAAAATATGGAAACACAATTAGTGAAATTTTACAATATAAACAAGAAATAAAACATGAAATAGAACATATAGAAAATTTAGAAGAATATACTAATAAACTAAAAAAAGAAAAAAAGAAATAGAAAAAAGTATGGATTTATTAGCAGAACAAATACATACAATAAGAGAAAAGAAGCAGAAGAATTAAGTAATAAAATAAACAAAGAATTAAAAGAACTAGAAATGAAAAATGCAAAAATACATGTAAGAGTGGAAAAACTAAGAAGAATACAATAAAGAAGGAAAAGACAATGTAGCATTTTATATTCAAACAAATTTAGGAGAAGACGAAAAAGAATTATCTAAAATAGCATCAGGAGGAGAAATATCAAGAACAATGCTAGGAATAAAAAAGTACTAGCAGATACAGACGAAGTACCAATACTAATATTTGATGAAATAGACACAGGAATTAGTGGAAAAGCAGCAAATAGTGTAGCACAAAAATTAGCACATATAGCAAAAAACACCAAGTACTATGTATATCACATTTACCAAACATAGCGGCAATAGCTGATAATAACTATTTTATAAGTAAAAATGTAGTAAATGAAAGAACAAACACAAATATAAAACAATTAAATGAAACAGAAATATTGCAAGAAATAGCAAGAATTTCATCAGGAGAAATTAATGAAATAAGTCTAAAATATGCAGAAGAACTAAGAAAAAATAAGAACAAAAATAACTTGAATAAAAAAAAAAAATTAAAAAATAGAAAAAATTGCATATTAAAAACATTATTAAAGAATCATAAAAATTTTAAAAATGAAAGGAAGATGCAAAATGAAAATTTTATAAAAATTGAGAATATTGAAGCATTAGAGGTTTTAGATTCAAGGGGAAATCAACAATACAAGTAGAAGTCTTATTAGAAGGGGGATACACAGGAACAAGCATTAGTGCCATCAGGAGCATCAACAGGGAGCTTTGAAGCTGTAGAATTAAGAGATAATGATAAAACAGATTTTTGGAAAAGGCGTACAAAAAGCAGTAGAAAATGTAAATAAAAAATAGCAAAAAAATAATAGGAATGAATGCTTATAATCAAAAAGAAATAGATAAAGAATTAATATTATTAGATGACACACTAAATAAATCAAATTTGGAGCAAATGCAATATTAGGAGTATCATTAGCTGTAGCAAAAGCATCAGCAAATTCTTTAGATATGGAGCTATATCAATATCTAGGAGGAATAAATGGAAGCGAATTACCAATACCAATGATGAATATATTAAATGGTGGAAAACATTCAGATAATAACATAAATATACAAGAATTTATGATAATGCCAATAGGGAGCATAACTTTTGCAGAAAGACTAAAAAGAGGAGTAGAAGTATACCATACATTAAAAAGGGTACTAAAAGAAAAAGGATATTCTGTAGCAGTAGGAGACGAAGGCGGATTTGCACCAAATCTTAGAAAATGAAGAAGAAGCCTTAGATGTTATAATAGAAGCAATAAAAAAGCAGGATATGAGCCAGGAAAAGAAATAGCACTAGCATTAGATATAGCAAGTACAGAAATGTATGAAGAAGCACAAAAATAGGAAAAATATGGATATTATTTTTGGAAATCTAATATCCTAAAAACAAAAGAGGAAATGATAAAGTATATAGAAGATTTATGTGATAAATATCCAATAATATCAGTAGAGGATGGACTAGCAGAAGAAGATTGGGATAGCTGGAAAACGTTAACTAACAATTTAGGAAATAAAATTCAGCTTGTGGGGGATGACTTGTTTTGTAACAAATATAAAAAGATTAGAAAGAGGAATAAAAGAAAATGTTGCAAATGCAATATTAATAAAACCAAATCAGATAGGAACACTAACAGAAACATTAGAGACAATAAAAAGAGCAAAAGAAAAAGGATACAATACAATAATTTCACATAGATCAGGAGAAACAGAGGATGTAACAATAGCAGATCTTGCGGTTGCCTTAAATGCAGGACAGATTAAAACTGGAGCACCATGCAGAACAGACAGAGTAGCAAAATATAATAGATTATTGAACATTGAAAACATGGAATATAAAAATAGAAACTAAAATTTATTAATATTTACCTTTTGACATTTTATGTAAAATATGATATACTAAACAAAATTACAAAAGGGATAAATAAAAATGAGTAGAATGAAAACATTAACACTATATGTGTTAGCAATAATAGGATTCTTTTTATTTTCAGAATTACTAATAAATGCAAGTCTAGAGTCAGAATATACAAAAATAGGAAGAAGAGATGAGATATCACAAGTAGTAATAACACAAGCAGAAGCAACAAAGTAAATGGAAGAATAAAAGGAAGTGTAATAAATCAGAAGAAAATCAATAAATGGCAAATATTTAAAATTTGATTTTTATTCTTCAAGAGATGTATTAAAAGGAACTAAATATATTGATATTTCAGGACTACAACAAAATGAATTACAAGAAATAGAAATGCATTTTAAACTAGAAGGAGTAAGTTATTATACAATAAGTGTAGTAGATGAAAAAAACAGAAAAAGAAATAGAATTATTACCACAAGATTTAAATAAAACACAAATAGTAATAGCCACATTTTTAGCATTAATAGTATTATAATAGGATATATTAAAAGGTCATCAAAAGAAAGTGTAGAATAAAGCAGACATTAAATATATGTATAAAAAATCACGTTATTTAAAACGTGATTTTTTATACATACACAGTCCTATAATTAGTATAAATAACCATACCAGGCTTGCTACCACTAGGCTTTTTCACATATCTAACTTCACAGAAATCAACAGGAACATTAGAAGAGTTTTTAGCCTTACTATGTTCAGTAGCAATTTTAGCAGTTTTCAATATAATATCTTGAGGTATAATATCTAACAAATTAGAATTTTATCATAAGAAGAACTATTATAAGAATTCAAAATTTTAGAATAGTATGGCTGCCATGAAAATCTTTAACATGAAACCAAATATCAGACTTATTTGCATATTTTAATGTCAAGTAATCATTTTCAACATTATTTCTACCTACCAATACAGTATAATTATCAATAGTATATTTTATAGGATTAAAAAGTAACCTTTTTATTTTTAGTAAGCTTAGATTTTTTTATTTTAGAATTCTTATTTTTAAGCTTTTATCATTATTAATATTTGAGTTAGTTTTAAAAATAACATTTTCAAGAAATTTCACTATAAATATCAGCAATATCCTCAATAGAGGTAGCATTTTCTAATTCATAAACAACACTTTGAATATAGTCTAAATCTTGTTCAGTTTCAACCTTTTTGAATACCAACAATATCTAAAGCATTTTTTAGCTTATTATATTTTTTTAAAATAGCGCTTAGCATTTTGATTAATAGAAAAACGTTTATCTAAAGGGATTTTAACTAATTTTTGCTCATCATAGTAATTTTCAACACTAATAAAAATCAATTTAGAATTTGCATCAAATTTATATAAATTTGCAGTAATCAATTCTCCATATACACTAGAAAAGTTTCCATATTATCACAATCTTTTAATTTCTGATTTATATGTAATAAACGTTTATTATATTTATTTAAAATATTCAAAATAAGCTTTAATAATGAATTACGATAATTTTTAAAGTTTTCAGAAGATTCTTTATTAAAATAAAAATCATCTATAAAAAATTAAGAGAAAACTGCGGCTCTACATTATCAGTAATACATAAAGCATAATCCTTAGGATTTCCATCAGCATTTTTATGATTACAAAAGATAAATTATTGGAACCGATATTATCAATAATTTTTAAATTCAGAAAATACTAAAAAAATAATATGTTCATAATCTTTAATATTATTAGAAGGATTAACAATAGATAATTTATTTTGCGTTTTCAATTTATTAATTATGTTATTCACAAAACTTTTACTAAAACCATTAAAAGTATTAGAAAATAAGAGAAGGAAAAACATCTTCAAAATTAAAAGTGCAATTATTATCTAAAATATTTGAAGAATACGAATTTTAATAATATCATAAAAACTATTGAAATCATTCACTTCAAAAAGTTGTACTTTTCAGAAATAGGAAAATTGTATCTAACATGTGGTAAGATATCTCTACATTTAACATTTTCATGTTCAATATCTTGTTTTATATGACGTAAACTATCTACTATTATGTTTTGCTCATCCAATAAAATAATATTACTATGTTTCCCCATTAATTCTATTATAAGTCTCTTATTTAATAAGTCATCAACTTCATCAAAGCCTTCAAAATCAATAACTACAAGTCTTTCCAAATCTAATGTAAAAATATTTTTAAATGCAAACCAAGTAAATTCTTTCTTAGCACCATACAAAATTTGGAGCTACTTGAGGATTAGGATTTGGATGAGTTGTTAAATGAATTCTGCAATTACTAGATTCTGTACATATATTTAAAAGCATAATTTTTTTCCTTGATTATACATACCAATTACTACATTATTTTTATTTGGTTGAAATATTTTATCTATTCTAGCTCCAACTAAATTAGAAAGTTCAGAGCAAATAGCTTTAGTTACAATACCATCAAAAGCCATATATATCGTCCTTTCAAAATTATATTTATATCATTTTGTGTACTAATGAATAATTAGAACAAAAAGCATATATTAATAACATTAGTACATATAAAAACAACATAATAATATCATTATTAACATGATTTTTCAATAAATTTATCTGAATTAAAAAAATATAATTGCAACTAAGTAACTTTTATCAAGAAAAATATATGAAATTTTTTATATTACATTTTTTTACAGATATTTGCTTTTATATTTGCACCACCTGAACTGTAACCTTTGATTTTTAAAAAGTAAAAAATCTTAAAAATACTGTACTTTTTTTCAAATTTATGATAAAATGGGTGTGATAAAAAAAGATGTGCAAAATAAAATTTGTTCTGTACATAATTTGTGAATATTTTAAGGAGAGTGGAAAAATTGTCAGAACCAAAATACAAAAGGGTATTACTAAAATTGAGTGGAGAAGTATTAGCAGGAGAACAAAAACAGGTGTTAATGCAGAAATAGTAGGAAAAATATGTGATAAAATAAAAGAAGTAGTAGAAATGGGAGTACAAGTTGCTATAGTAGTTGGTGGCGGAAATTTCTGGAGAGGTAGAAATGGTCATCAAATGGAAAAAGAACAACTGCTGATTATATGGGGATGTTGGCAACAGCTATGAATGGCTTGGCTTTACAAGATGCTCTTGAGGCTAGAGGTGTGTATTCTAGAGTTCAGACAGCTATAGAAATGAGGGAAATTGCTGAACCTTTTATTCAAAGAAAAGCTGATAAACATTTAAATAGGGGTAGAGTAGTTATTTTTGCTTGTGGTACAGGCCATCCTTATTTTACAACTGATACAGCTGCTGTTCTAAGGGCTACAGAGATTGGCGCAGATATTATTTTGCTTGGTAAAAATATCGATGGTGTTTATTCTGCTGATCCTAAGTTGGATCCTAATGCTGAGAGATTTGATGAGATTTCTTATATGGAAGTTCTTGAGAGGGATTTGAAGGTTATGGATTCTACTGCTACGGCTTTTGTGCAGGGATAATGATATGCCTTTACTTGTGTTTGGGATTTCTGACCCAGAAAATATAGTTAGGGCTATTAGGGGTGAAAAAAAATTGGCACCATAGTGAAATAATTGGAATATAATTACAATTTTGGCTGCGTTAACTTTCATTTAAAACGCGGTTACATACACTAAGTATGCGCCCTTGCCTTTTAAATAAAGTTGCCTTGCCAAAATTTAATTCTGTTCCAATTAGGAAAAAGAGAAAATAATTACATTTTGGCTGTGTCAAACTTCATTTAAATAAAATGTGGTTACATATTTTAAGATTTAATTTAAGAAAGGATTGAGAATAGATATGGATTATTCAAATATGAAAGAGAAAATGGAGAAAACAGTTAGTGTTTTTCAGAAAAATTATCAGAGGTTAGAGCAGGTAGAGCAAATCCTGCAATATTAAATAAAGTAAAATTGATTATTATGGAACACCAACTCCAATTAATCAAGTAGCAGGAGTATCTGTACCAGAGGCTAGATTAATTGTTATACAACCATGGGATATTAGTGTGTTAAAAGAAATTGAAAAAAAGCAATTTTGACATCAGATATAGGCATTAACCTAATAATGATGGAAAAGTAATTCGTTTGGCTTTTCCAGAATTAAATGAAGAAAGAAGAAAAGAAATAGTAAAAGAGATTAAAAAAAATGGCTGAAGAAGCAAAAGTTGCAGTTCGTGCTAGTAGACGTGATGGTATAGAAAATGCAAAAGCTGAACAAAAAGAGGGAAATATTACAGAAGATGAGCTAAAACAAGCAGAAGTTGAAATTCAAAAATAACAGATGCTAAAGTTGAAGAAATAGATAAAATTTTAGCAGATAAAGAAAAAGAAATTATGACAATATAATGAATATGTTAAAATATAAAAAATATGCTAAATAATATTAAATTGTTATAAATATAATAAAATAAAAGGCTAGAAAAAAAAAGGGAATGAAATCAATGGATTTTAAAGAAAAACTTGCAATCATATCAAAAAATAATAAATGATGAATTACAAAAATATTTAAGAAAAGAAAATGGATTAGAAGAAATTTTGCACCAATCAATGGAATATAGTTTGATGGCAGGTGGAAAAAGGTTAAGACCAATATTAGTTTTAGCAACTTATAAATTATTAAAATGCAGATTATAAAAAATGTTTGCCATATGCTGTGGCAATAGAAATGGTACATAATTTTCACTTATACATGATGATTTACCAGGAATTGATAATGATGATTTTAGACATGGAAATTAACAAATCATAAAAAATTTAATGAGGCAACAGCAATACTTGCAGGTGATAGTCTTTTAAATAATGCATATATAGTTATTAGTAATGATTTAAAACAAAGTATTGAAGATTTGGAACATAATAAAAAAAGATTTTATAAGGCTAAATTGCAAGTTATTCAATGAGTTTTCAAATGCAGTGGATAGAATGATAGCAGGAGAATATGTAGATACAGCGTTTGAAGGTAAAAATATTTCAATACAAGATTTGGAATATATTCATAAAAAAAAAACTGGTGCATTATTAACTTTATGTGTTAGAATGGGAGCAATATTAGCAAATGCAAGCACAAGAAGATTTACAAAATTTGACAAAATATTCACAAAAAATAGGATTAGCTTTTCAAATAAAAGACGATATCTTATCAGAAGAAGGAGACGAAAAGGTCCTAGGAAAACCTGTTGGAAATGATAAAGAAAGATGGAAAATGCACTTATGTTTCAAAATATGGATTAGATGGTGCTAAAGATATATTAAACGATTTAATAGAACAAGCGATAAAATGTTTAGAAAAAATATGACAAAAAAGGCAGAATTTTTAAAAAGAGTTTAGCAGAATATATACGTGACAGAAAAAATAAAATTCGCGATATTTGCTTTGCAAATTTCAATGAACTCTATGCGGATTTTAAAATGTTCTAATAAAATAATGTTATTAATGTCCGTTTTTGTTCAAAGGAAAAAATAAAATATGAATTTTGAAAAGGAAAATTTACCTAAACATATTGCAATAATTATGGATGGTAATAGAAGATGGGCAAGATCAAGAGGAAAGGCAGCAAGATATGGACACAAAGAAGGAGCTAAAACACTAGAAAAGATAGTTAGATATGCAAATAAAATAGGATTAGGATATATAACTGTTTATGCGTTTTCAACTGAAAATTGGAAAAGAGCTGAGGAAGAAGTATCAACTTTAATGGCTTTATTCCAAAGTTATTTGGATGATTATAGTAAAAGGGCAGATTCTGAAAATATAAAAGTAAAATTATAGGTAATAGAAAAGGGCTTTCTGATAAAAATGGTTTCTAGTATAGAAAAATGTATGGAAAGAACAAAAAATAATACTGGTATTGTTTTTAATATTGCTTTAAATTATGGTGGTAGAGAAGAATTATTAATGTGACATATAAAATAGCAGAAGATGTAAAAAGGCAAGTTACAACCTGAAAAAATTACAGAAAAAGATATAGAAAAATATTTATATACAAAAGGTCAACCAGATCCAGATTTGCTTATAAGAACAAGTGGTGAAAAACGTTTAAGTAATTTTTACCATGGCAATTATCTTATTCAGAATTTTTATTTATAGATAAAAATTGGCCAGATTTTACAGAAGAAGATTTAAATTACGCAATAGAAGAATATCAAAAAAGAACTAGAAAATTTGGTGCAAATTAGAAATAAGAATTAAAATAAGAATATGGATAAAAAAAGAATCACATAAGCATTTTGAATATAGATTTCCATTAGTGTAAAAATTTTTTTAATAGGAATAAATATATAGTAGATGTATTAATATCAATAGTAGCAATAATTTTTTGATAGGAATGTATGAATAGTAGAAGCAATTTCAAAAGTAGTAGGATGTAAACCAGTAAAAAAATGGTTAGGATATTTAAGTTGTTTAAGTATAGCTTTTATCCATGTTATACCTAGTGCATGGTTGAATTCAGTGGTAACATTATCAGTACCAACAATTTTATTAAATATTGTTTTTAAATATAATTATAACAGATATGAGGATAAATTTTAAAGATATTGCCTATACTTTTATAGGAATATTTTATATAGTATTTTTCATGATGTTTATAGCATTTATAAATGGAATGCCAAATGGAAATATTAATGTATGGTATGCAATTATAGCAGCATGGGAACAGACATATTTGCATATTTTATAGGAAAACATTTTGGAAAACATAAATTTAGCAAAGTAAGTCCAAAAAAATCTATAGAAGGTTGTATTGCAGGAACTATAGGTGCAGTTGTATTAATGTTAGGATACACATACTTCGCAAACAACTATTGGGGAGTTAACTATTCGTATGCATATATTGCAATAATAGGGATATACTAAGTTTAATTGGACAAATAGGAGACTTTTCAGCATCAAGCATTAAAAGATATGTAGATATAAAAAGATTTTAGTAATTTAATTCCAGGACATGGTGGAATGCTAGATAGAATTGATAGTTTATTATTTTTAGCACCATTTGCTTATGCACTTTTTACATTACTTTAATATTTAATTTAGGAGGCGATTATTATAACTATTATAACTATTTTAATGTCAGCACTTAAGATTATATTTTTATTAGGATTTCTTATACTTATACATGAAACAGGTCATTTGCTTGTAGCAAAAATTGTGTAAAGTAAAAGTAAATGAATTTGCTATTGGCTTTGGTCCTGTAATATGGAAACATCAAGGAAAAGAAACTAAATATGCTTTTGTGCAATTCCACTAGGTGGTTTTTGTAGTATGGAAGGAGAAGAAGA
>VOFB01003458.1_pt1 | contig 19668 bp, 37 predicted proteins | sample 5384141 | NCBI WGS metagenome assembly VOFB01 (sample SAMN12384721, study PRJNA508395) | human gut metagenome | isolation source: healthy gut A | host: Homo sapiens | reverse complement strand
GATGGGGTGCTGGACAGCGGTGTGATTGAACAGCTAACAGAGGAGACCTGGTATTCCCCTTCCGCAGTATCAGACAACGGAGCGGCCCGACAGGGCAGCCATGGCCGTGCTGAAGGGAGAGTAGTACTCTTAAGCGACAATTCCCCGAGGCCCTGATCCTGCCCACAACCTTCAACACGCTGTTTCAGACAAGTGATGACTATTACCGGCATTTTGCGATTGTCTCTTTTTTGCGCATCATACGGTACATTGCCGCATTTTTGGCGGTATCCCTGCCCGGACTGTACCTGGCGGCCATCAACTACCACACCCAGCTGCTGCCCACAAATCTGATCATATCCCTGGCAAAGGCCAGGAGGGAGTTCCCTTTCCCGGCTTAGTGGAGGTGCTGTTTTTGGAGCTTTCATTTGAGCTTTTGAGAGAAGCGAGGCTGCGGATGCCCGGCCCCATAGGCAATACCATAGGAATTGTCGGTGGGCTGATTATCGGACAGGCGGCGGTGAGCGCTAACATTGTCAGCCCTGTGGTGGTTGTGGTGGTGGCCCTCACCGCCCTGGGCTCCTTCTCCATTCCCAACGAGGAACTTTCAGAGAGTTTCCGGTTGATCAAATATGGAATGATCGCCCTCTGTGCCTGCTTCGGCATTTTGGGCCTGATGTTTGGATGGGTACTGGTAGCTGTGCATCTGGCAGGACTAAAAAGCTTTGGCATCCCCTATTTGAGATATCAATCCAGGGGTGAGAGTAAGGACAGCCTGATCCGTTTCCCCTGATGGATATGTGGAAACGGCCGGTATTTGCGCGCAGACAGAACAGAACCCGGCTTCGGATGAAGTAGACAGGGGAGGATTGGAATGTTTTCGGATAACAATAAGATTTCAGGAAGACAGTTAAAAAGGCTGATTGTGATGGACTGGATAGGAAAAGCCGGCCTGCTTCTACCCAGATTTACGGAGAAGGCGGATGGAAGAAGCTTTATGCTGAGCCTTCTTCTGGGGATTGCCCTGACTTTTGTGTACGCGTGTATGGTGGGGTGGCTTTCAAGGCATGTGGACACAGATTTTTATGACTATATCAGGGAAAGGCTGGGGCTGGGAGCAGCCTGGCTGGCAGGTATCCTGTATATTTGCTATGCTTTTTGTGAACACGGTATTCATGATACGCCTGTTTGCAGTGATTGCCTCTCTGTTTATGCTTCCGGAGACTGCGCACATGCTGTTGATGCTCATGGTTCTGGCCGGAGGTTATTTTATCGCCGCAGGAGGGCTGGAGGTGAGAGCGAGAGTAGGGGAGATTCTCTACGGGGTTGTCCTCTATCCCCTGGCGCTGATGTTGCTCTTTGCTGCTTTTTCCATCAATCCGGGTATCTGGGACCCGGGAAGGCATCCTATTCTGTCCAGACACTGAAGCATGGTCTGCAGATGTTTATTGCATTTGGAGGGATGGGGATCTTTTTGTTCATTGCACCTTATGTGAACAGGCGGGAAAAGATGGGGCACTATCTGAAAAAAGCGGTGGTCATATCCTGTGCCAGTGTATTCTTTATCTTTCTGATCTCCATCGGCGCTTTTGGGGAGTCGGGTATGAGAGCCCTGGCGTGGCCGGCATTGACCCTGATGAGCAGCGCCAAGATTCCAGGCAGTTTCTGCAGCGCTGGGATGTGATCTTCACAGGACTGCTTCTGGTCAGTTTTTTATCTCAGTGGGAACAGGGCTCTTTTATATGCGTTTTTTGACAGAGAGGGTGTTTGCAAAAAAGAGCAGCGCCTATCTGCCGGTGCTGACTCTTCTGGTCCTGGCGGCGTCTGTGTGGTGCAGCTCCTATGAGACGGCCGCGCAAGTTTTTACTGTGGTGAACGGATATATCCTGGTGCCTCTGGCGGTACTGTTTACTATATTTCTGATCGTTTTGGAATATGTCAAAGGGAGGAGAAAAGGTTGAGGGCAGTAAAATATTTGATGGTGTACTTATGACAGCTCTGCTGCTGACCGGATGTGCAAAGAGGGAACTGGAGGACCGCAGTTTCCCCTCCGTGCTGGCCATTACCACAGCGGAGGTGGAAAAGGAGCAGAATCTCAAACAGGAGGAGAGCAGTCAGTATATTGACTATGGACATGTAAAGGCGGTAATTCTCTCCCAGGAAATAGCAGAGGATGGAGAGAGCCTGAAGGAAGTGCTGCTGTACCTGGAGGACAGGCCGGTATTTGCGAGAAGTATTTTCATCTTTGCAGGTGACGAGCAGGTTCTGAAGGCGGCAGAGACCGATTCGGAGCAGATGGGGGGCTTATCTGGAAAAGTTGTACAAGAATCAGCCAAAGGGCTCCTCCTTTAAGGGCACCGCATTGAAAGAAATGCTCAACTATCTGCATAACCTGGAGGAATCCATTGAAATTCCCTATCTGATATGGTCTGACGGAAAAGCGCTTCCGCCGGACAGTCTGACCATTCGTCAGGCAGTGACTGCCACTATGTATTCACCGGTTCCAAGAAGAATTAATGAATAGAAGTGACCTCAAGGGTCATACTCCTGATAAGAAGGCATTGCAGACAGCAAATATAAAATCAGGAGGTTACATAAATTATGAAAAAAGAATGTGGGAAGAGGTAAAGGACTGGTTATGGAGACACAGACGCCCGGTGGTAGCGGTTTGCTGCATCCTGAGCGTGCTGGGGATCACAGCAGCGGTGACCTTGACCGTTCAGGGGAGAAGGACAATGGCTGCAGAGAGCATTCAGGAGGGGATCGCAGGGGAAATTATCCGATTTCATGTGATTGCCAACAGTGATAGCCAGGAGGATCAGGATCTGAAACTCCTGGTCAAGGATCAGATTGTAAAATATATGGAGCCCATATTGAAAGACGCCGGGGATATCAGTGAGACGAGAGTACGAATCCAGGACCATTTGGGAGAGATAGAGGAGAAAGCCACAGAGGTGATCAAAAGCCAGGGGTATGACTACCCGGTGGAGGCGGGGCTGACCAAATGCTATTTTCCCATAAAAACCTATGGGGACTGCACCTTTCCGGCAGGAGAGTACGAGGCGCTGCGCGTGTGTATCGGGGAGGCGCAGGGCAAAAACTGGTGGTGCGTCCTCTATCCCAACCTCTGCTTTATCGATTCCATCCACGCAGTGGTACCGGAGGAACAAAAGGAAGAGCTGAAAAATGTGCTCACTGAGGAGGAGTATGACAGTCTGTTTGACTGGAGGACAAGCGATTTTGAGATAAAGACAAAGTGGTTTTGAGTTTGCTATGGGGTATCTGATTTCAGCACAAATCCATAGTTTACATAACCGCTTTCCCAGATACCTGTTATCTGATATACACAGTCTGCGGGTAAATCCTCGAGTGTATAGTTTTTGCCGTTAAGGCTTCCCTGGACCTGGGTTCCCTGATCTGCCTTACTGGATGGAGTACCCAGAGGCCAACAGATAACCTTTGACGGAATCAGGGGCCTTGGTGAAATGCAGGGTCAGCGGCTTTCCATCCTTCGCGTCCACCTCTGTGAGGTCCTTGATGTCAAGCACATGAGGGGAATCAGCGTTGGAGCTGGAGGCAGTGCCATCCTCATTTTCCCAGGTCCACTCATAGCCATATTTGGGGAAATCAACGTAAAAGTACTCCAGTCCATCTTCCATTATCTTAACCTGGAGCAAAGGCTGCTCTGAGGGAGGAGGAGAAAGAAACTTAATATTCAGCATCTTGCCAAAGAGTGCGGCGTCTCCGGCAGTTCCCTGTCTTAACACCCTCATCTGCGTGATGTTACAACAGACACCTGGATAAGAATCCTCATAAAAAGATCTCCGGAAATAATCACAAGATTTCCCGGTTTCAAAGCCTCACGGGTGATTTGCCTGCCGTTGATGTCATAGAGCTGCCCTTCCGGTACAGAGGCATAAAGACGCCCTTATCCGGGAGTGGGGTGCCATCCTCCGCGACATGGCCGAAAACATAGTAATCGTCCCTGTATTTTATGTAAATTCCCTTATCATAAGCAGCTTCCACTTCAACAGATTCCGAATCAGGATTATCCTGAGTGGACAGTTCAGTATCGGTGGTTTCCAGATTAGTCTGCAGCTCTTCCGGGTGTTCATAGGAGGGGCTGCTGGAAGTGATTTCATCCCCGGAGGATGTGACGGCATCCTCAGATGGAATACTTTGGCAGCCCGCAAGGATAATTACAAATACGAAAGCAAGCAATTTAAAAAGATAAGTTTTCATAGAAGTTCCTCCCTTCTGTTTAGAAAATCGTTCCTCTTATCTAAAAAGTGTGGAGAATGTCTCCAAGTGTTGCATAAAAGGTAATAGTTTAGACGGGTCAGGCTGTTACGTGCGTTACCATCCGGACGTCACCCGGGCGTTGGCAGCTCTCACGCAAACACGTGCAACGCTCTGGGGAACTAACTGTTAACTGCAACTAAGGACGCTCAGGAAAGCCTTCGCGTCCAAGTTTCCGTAAACGGTTATTTCCCTGCCGCTAAAAACGCACGTAAATTGTTTGCTTAGAGAGCTGCCAACGCCCGGGTGACTGCTTACTGGAACCGAGAACCTCCCAAAAGCTTGTTTGCAAATTGCCTGGGTGGTATGATCTTCCGGCTCAAAGAAACAGCTTTCTCTGGCGCAGGGCTATGCTTCGGGGGACAATTGGCGTGCGTTTTTAGTGGAGATGAAATCCTCTGGTTACGGAAACTTAGACGCGAAGGCTTTCCTGAGCGTCTTAGTTGTAGTTAGCAGAGAGTTCATCGGAATGTTGCACGCGTCCACGAAGCATAGCCCTGCGCCGGAGGAAGCGTCCGCCACAGCCAGTAACATACCTGACCTGTCGGACCTGGGACCTGCCATCCAAAAAGCCATTTTCCAAACAATAACCGGAAAATGGCTTTTGACCTTATACATTATTTTCTATTTGCGCGCTTTCTCATAGTAGGATCCAATATCTTTTTTGCGGATGCGCAGGCTCTTTGGCGTGATTTCCAAAAGCTCGTCCGTATCAATAAACTCCAGAGCCTCCTCCAGGCTCAGGACCTTGGGTGTGGTGAGCTTCAGTGCATCGTCGGAACCGGAGGCTCTGGTATTGGTCAAATGCTTGCTCTTGCACATTCAGCTCAATATCTTCCGTCTTTCCGCTCTGGCCGATAACCATTCCGGCGTAAACCTTTTCACCCGGTCCGATAAAAAGTGTACCACGCTCCTGGGCATTGAACAGACCGTAGGCCACGGATTCTCCGGACTCAAAAGGCAATCAGGGAGCCCTGTTTACTATACTGGATATCGCCTTTATATGGTCCGTATCCGTCAAAAATGGTATTTAAGATTCCATTTCCCTTGGTGTCGGTCATAAACTCACCCCGATATCCAATCAGGCCTCTGGAGGGGATGGAAAACTCCAGCCGGGTATAACCCCCCGCTGGCCATGCTCATTCCCTGAAGCTCACCTTTTCGGAGGCTCAGCTTCTGGATAACACTGCCGGAAAACTCTTCAGGGACATCCACGTATGCAATCTCCATAGGCTCCAGCTTCCTGCCTCTCTCGTCCGTGTGGTAGAGCACCTCTGCTTTGCTGACCGCAAATTCATATCCCTCACGGCGCATATTCTCTATCAAAACAGAGGGTGCAGTTCACCGCGGCCGGAAACCTTAAAAGCCTCTGTGGTCTCCGTCTCCTCCACGCGCAGGCTCACATCTGTGTTCAGCTCCCGGAACAGGCGGTCGCGCAGGTGGCGGGAGGTAATGAATTTGCTTCCTTTCCGGCCAGAGGGCTGTCATTTACAATAAAGTGCATTGCAATGGTGGGTTCGGATATTTTTTGGAAGGGAATGGCCTCCACGTGCTCCGGGGAGCACAGGGTATCTCCTATGTGGAGGTCTGCGATCCCTGAGATAGCTACAATTGAGCCTACAGTGGCCTCCTGGACCTCCATTTTATTTAGTCCATCGAACTCATATAGCTTACTTATTTTCACTTTTTTTTGTTTGTCGATCTCATGGTGATTGACAAGTACGCAATCCTGGTTTACTCTGATGGTACCATTGTCCACTTTGCCAACGCCAATACGGCCTACATACTCATTGTAGTCTATGGTGCTGATCAACACTTGAGTGCCGGCTGACTCGTCGCCTTCCGGTGCGGGGATATACTCTAATATGGTTTCAAACAGAGGAATCATATCCCTGGGCTCATCATCCATATTGCGGACAGCGTAGCCGTTTTTCGCAGAGGCAAACAGGAAGGGGCAGTCTAACTGGGCAGAAGAAGCATCCAGATCCATCAGCAGCTCCAGAACTTCATCGATGACCTCATCAGGGCGGGCTTCAGGGCGGTCAATTTTATTTATGCACACTATAACTGGCAGATCCAGCTCCAGCGCTTTTCTTAAAAACAAATTTAGTCTGGGGCATGGAACCCTCAAATGCGTCCACTACCAGGATAACGCCGTTCACCATTTTTAATACACGTTCGACCTCGCCGCCGAAATCTGCGTGTCCTGGGTATCAATTATATTGATTTTCGTATTTTTGTAGAATACTGCCGTGTTTTTTGATAAAATTGTTATACCGCGTTCGCGTTCGATATCGTTGGAGTCCATAACGCGCTCCACAACCTCCTGGTTGGCACGAAATACACCGCTTTGTTTTAGCAGCTCATCCACCAGCGTGGTTTTGCCGTGGTCTACATGGGCAATAATAGCAATGTTACGAACATCTTCTCTTTTTTCATAAATTGGATTTCTCTCTTTCTTCTTAAGGGTATATCTTCTTATATCTAAGTATGGTGTGATTTTAACTTATACAGTTTATCACATTTTCACAAGATTACAAGGGGTTTTCAATATTTCAGGTATTTTTTGAAAAATTTGAAAAAAATAGTTCTAAGAGAGAAAGAGACGTCATAAACATATTTATATACCAAATACGAAAAAGAGATACTTCGTAAGAAGAAGGGAGAACAATTATTCATGGCAGATAAGGTTATTGAAAACAATCAGGTATCCATTATGGGACAAATTGCATCAGAGTTCGTGTTCAGTCACGAGGTCTTTGAGAGGGATTTGCTGGACATTTTGGTAAAGCGCTTAAGCGATTCTTATGACAGAATACCAGTGATGGTGTCCGAGCGACTGATTGATGTTACACAGGATTTTCAGGGAGTACATACAGATTGCAGGACAGTTCCGCTCCTATAACAGGCACGAAGAAAAGAGAACAGGCTGGTACTGTCTGTGTTTGCCAGAGAGGTCAGCTTTGTGGAAGAAGAAAATGACAGAATGAAGACCAATCAGATCTTTTGGATGGGTATATCTGTAAAGCACCTGTTTACCAAGACACCCCTTGGGGGAGGGAGATTGCAGATGATATGTTGATTGCAGTAAACAGGCCTTATGGGAAATCGGACTATATTCCCTGCATATGTTGGGGTAGAAATGCCAGATTTGCCTCCAGCTTTGATGTCGGGGGGCACGTTCAGGTGTGGGGAAGAATTCAGAGCAGGGATTATATGAAAGAAGCTGGAGGGCGATCTCACAGAGAAACGCACCGCATACGAGGTTTCCGTGAGCAAGCTGGAATATATCGAATAAATATAACTGTTACTGCATAAATCCATTAAAAGCGCCTGGGGCGATGGGTTTATGCACTCTTGAATCATGTTCTTACGGTATGCGCAGTAAATGCGCACCTGCCTGAACTGTTACGATTCGGTACGAGACAGTTCAGAATGAATATTGCATTTTCCGCCAGTTTGTAGTAATATTAAGAAATTGTAAGCAGGCGTTGAAAAATTGAGAGGTGCGTTATGGATAAAGGCTTAGTGCATATTATATTCGGTGAAGGAAGAGGTAAGACAACTTCTGCTATTGGGCAGGCAATCCGGGCAGCCAGCGAAGGGAAATCTGTGATTATCATCCAATTTCTGAAGGAGAAGCAGAGGGATGATATCGGCTTTATCAGGCGTCTGGAACCGGAGATCAAGGTTTTCCGGTTTGAAAAAGACAGAAAGTCTTTTGACAGCCTGTCGGAAGAAGAGCGGCAGGAAGAGATTCAGAATCTGAGAAACGCTCTGAATTTTGCCAGAAAGGTGTTGGTTACAGAAGAGTGCGATGTACTGATCCTGGATGAGGTGCTGGGGCTTGTGGAGCACGGCATTGCCAACGCTTCTGAAACCATGGGCTGTTGGAAGCAAAAACATGATGACACGGAATTGATTTTAACGGGCATTTATGAAGGAAGAGAATTTTGGGACCTGGCCGATGTGGTGACAGAAATGGTAACGAAAAAGAATCATTGACAAGGTTTTTTAATAATGCTATAGTTAAACAACTAAATAGTTTTGAGTAGAGGTTGCGTTTTTTCATCAGTAACCCGCTGGGTGTTCAGGCACAGTGGAATGCGGGGAAAGGGGAGAACGCCGAAAGATGCAGTACCTGTAACTGCATGCTTGGGCATACAGTGAATAACTGTATGACTGTCATCGTATTACGATGGGGGAGCTACCTGAAGAAAGAAAACTATCGTGTATCACGATTCTTTAGGGCAGACTCTCATTGGTCTGCTCTTATTTTTAAGGAGGAAAAGATATGGCTATTTTCACAGGCGCAGGTGTTGCCATTGTTACACCAATGAAGGAAAATGGAGAGGTAAATACGAAAAATTAGGGAACTTTTGGAGGAGCAGATTGCCAATTCCACGGATGCCATCATTATCTGCGGAACTACCGGAGAGTCTTCCACGCTTTCACATGAGGAGCATCTGGATGTGATCAAGTATGCGGTGGATAAAGTCGCAAAGAGGATACCTGTGATTGCGGGAACAGGTTCCAACAGCACGGAAACAGCAGTATACCTGTCTGTTGAGGCGGAGAAGTACGGAGCGGATGCCCTGCTTTTGGTGACCCCTATTACAATAAAGCTACACAGAAGGGCCTGATCGCCCACTACACCGAGATCGCAAGCTCTGTAAAGGTGCCCATTATCCTTTACAATGTGCCCAGCAGGACAGGTTGCAATATAACTCCGGAGACAGCGGTGTATCTGGCTAAAAACGTGGAGAACATTGTGGCTATCAAGGAGGCAAGCGGAAATATATCACAGGTTGCAAAGCTTATGCAGTTGGCGGATGGATGTATTGACTTATACTCGGAAATGATGACCAGATTGTTCCTTTGATGTCATTGGGCGGCAAGGGTGTTATCTCTGTACTCTCAAACATTGCAGCCCAGCAGACCCATGATATTGTGGAGCTGTTTATGGAGGGCAAGGTGCGTGAGAGCTGCGCGCTGCAGTTAAAGGCGCTGCCTTTGATTCACGCACTCTTCAGTGAGGTAAATCCCATTCCTGTGAAAAAAGGCTTTAAACCTCATGGGCAGGGAAGCCGGACCCCTTGAGAGGGCCGCTGACCGAGATGGAGGAGGCCAATGCTGAGAAGCTGGCCAGGGAGATGGTGGACTTCGGACTGAAGCTGAAATAGAGCTACGCCTTCCCGTGAGCAGAGAAAACGGAGAAATACCAGCAGATAAGGAGTAGAGATATGGTAAGGATAATAATGCATGGGTGTAACGGGCATATGGGCCAGGTGATTTCGCAGCTGGTAAAAGAGGACCAGGAGGCCCAGATCGTTGCGGGAATCGATCTGTATGACAACAGGGACAACGGGTATCCAGTATTTAAAAGCATCTGGGACTGTGATGTGGAGGCGGATGCCATAATTGATTTTGCGTCCCCCAAAGGCGGAGGATGATCTGCTTGATTACTGTACAGAGAAAAAGGTGCCGGTTGTGGTCTGCACTACAGGACTCAGCCCTGAGCAGGTACAGAAAATACAGGATACTTCAAGACAGGTGGCAGTTTTGAAATCTGCGAACATGTCCCTGGGCGTCAACACTTTGCTGAAACTGCTGCAAGAGGCAGCCAAGGTGCTGGCCCCGGCTGGATTTGACATGGAAATCGTGGAGAAGCACCACAGACACAAGGTGGATGCGCCCAGCGGGACAGCTCTTGCTATGGCTGACAGCCTGAACGAGGCGCTTGGAAATTCCTACACTTATACCTTTGACCGCAGTCAGGAGCGCAAAGCCAGAGATGAAAAAGGAAATCGGCGTGGTGGCTGTGAGAGGTGGAAATATCGTGGGAGAGCATGAGGTCATTTTCGCAGGCACGGATGAGGTGATCACCTTTAAGCACACAGCTTATTCCAAGGCTGTCTTCGGAAAGGGGCCATTCAGGCCGCAAAATTCCTGGCTGGCAAAGGCCCTGGATTTTATGATATGAGCGATGTGATCAACGCTTGACAAGAACGATTCGAGGAGGAATTAATTTATGGATCAGGAGTATGAAATCAAGTATCTGAAGAGCCTGGCAAAGCTGTATCCAACCATTGCCTCTGCCTCCACAGAGATTATCAACCTCCAGTCTATTTTTAAACCTTCCAAAAGGAACCGAGCATTTTATGACGGACATTCACGGAGAGTACGAACAGTTTCTCCATGTTCTGAAGAATGGGTCAGGTTCTGTGCGCAGAAAAATTGATGAAGAATTTGGAAACACACTGAGTAGCCGGGACAAAAAAGCCTGGCTACTTTAGTTTATTACCCAAAGCGCAAGTTGGATATGGTGGAAAAGACAGAGGATAATCTGAGGACTGGTATAAAATCACCCTGCACAGGCTGATCCAGATCTGTAAGAGAGTGTCATCCAAATATACCTGCTCCAAAGTGCAAAGCGCTTCCCAAGGACTTTGCCTACGTCATTGAAGAGCTGATCACAGAAAAGGAGGAGGTGCAGGATAAGGAGGCTTATTATAACTCCATTATCAGCACCATCATCCGATTGGAAGTGCTAAGGACTTTATTATTGCCATGAGCAATCTGATCCAGAGGCTGGTCATTGACCATATTCACATTGTGGGGGATATCTATGACAGGGGACCTGGTCCGCACATTATCATGGACAGGCTGATGCAGTATCACTCTGTGGACATCCAGTGGGGCAACCATGATGTCACATGGATGGGAGCGGCTGCGGGCCACCAGGCCAGTATAGCCAATGATCCGGATTGCGGCCAGATACGGGAACCTGATATGCTGGAGGAGGGGTATGGTATCAATCTAATACCCCTGGCAAACCTGGCAATGAATACATACAGGGATGACAAGTGCAGCTGCTTTAAAATCAATTACAATGCAGATGAGTATAACACAAAGGATCTGGAGTGGGACAGAAGGATTCAGAAGGCTATCGCTGTCATCCAGTTTAAGCTGGAGGGCCAGATCATCAGGCGCAGACCCGAGTTTGGCATGGAAGACAGGCTGATGCTGGATAAGATGGATCTGGAGCGGGGGACTATTCTGGTGGAGGGGGAGGAGTATCCATTGAGGATACCAATTTCCCCACCATTGACCCCTCAGACCCCTATGCCCTCTCTTTGGAGGAGGAAGAGGTGATGGAGCGGATACAGTCTGCTTTTGAAAAGTGTGAGAAGCTGCAGCGCCACGTGCGTTTCCTGTTCTCTAATGGAAGCCTCTATAAAGTGTTTAATGGAAATCTGCTGTATCACGGATGCGTTCCCTTGAATGAGGACGGAAGCTTCCGGAAGGTGAATGTCTTTGGCAGGGAATACAGCGGGAAGGCACTGTACGACATTCTGGAGGTGTATGCCAGAAAGGGCTACTATTCACAGCTGGATCTGGAGGAGCGCTCAAAGGGGCAGGACATTCTCTGGTACATATGGTGCAACGGCAATTCACCGGTATTCGGCAAGGACAAGATGACGACCCTGGAGCGGTATCTGGTCAAAGATCCTAAAACCCACCATGAGGAGAAAAATCCTTACTACCGGTATATTGAACAGGAGGGCACCGTGAATCAGATCCTGGAGGAGTTTGGACTGGACGTTAACGAATCCCATATTGTCAACGGGCACATGCCAGTGAAGGTCTCCAAGGGGAGACACCCTTAAAGTGCAACGGCAAGCTGCTGATCATTGACGGTGGTTTCTCCAAGGCTTATCAAAAGGTGACAGGAATTGCCGGGTATACCCTGGTATACAATTCCTACGGGATGAGGCTGGTGGCCCACGAGCCCTTTTGTCTCCCTTTGAGGAGGCTATTGCAAAGGAGACGGATATCCACTCTGAGAGCATGGTGGTGGAGCGCGTGATGCGCCGCAGAACGGTGGCCGATACGGATATCGGAAAAGAACTGCGGGAGAGCATCACAGAGCTGGAACGGCTTGTGGAAGCTTACCGCACAGGTAAGATTATAGAAAAGATTTGACAAGATACCAGGTGTGGTTACTATTCACTCAGGTCTGAGCATATACTGCGCAGACTGTAAAGAAAATGATTCAAGAGTGCATAAATCCCATCGCCGAAGGCGATTTTGCATGGATTTATGCATGTTACTGTGAACGAGTGAACAGTAACCGGGCGCGGAATAAAATTGTGAAAATTTCATGAAGTCAGTTGTATTTGAATCATTGAAAAGCTATAATCAAGGCGGATGCACAGTATTGATGAGGAGGAGAGTACAGATGAAAAAAGAGTATGCTTTGCAGCTGCCCTGCTGCTTGGCCTTTCCATGATCGGATGTCAGAGCAGCCCTCAGACAATCGCCACGGAGACAGAGAAACAGTCAGTGAAAGTGGAGACAGAAACAAAGAGCGAGACGGAGACGGAATCAGAGACGGAGACCGAGACAGAAAAGAAACCGAAGCGCAGCAGACCAATACGATTATTGGCTCCATGGAAGAGATAGATATGGATCAGATCACGGTTCTGACGGATAATGGAAATGAAGTGATCTTATCAATCCGGGATTCTGAGCTGGATTTCGAAACGGATTCCGGGTGGGAAACCTGGTGTCTGTGGAATATACAGGCGAGATCGTAGAAAAAGACAGCACTGCCGGGGAGGTAAAGGTGGCCCGGGTGGCGGACTCCGCAGACGTAAAAGTGATACCTGGGGATCAGGAGAGCGAGACGGAATCCGAGAGCCGGGAAGGCTCTGAGGAGGAGCCGGAAAGCGGAACTGGATCAGATATGGACCCGGAGGCAGAAAACTCGGATTTAGAGAATCCAGAGTCAGAGAATCCGGAGGATGCGGACCCGGAGGAAACCGAAGAAGAGTCAGAGTCCCAGGAACCGGCCAAAGAGCTGAGGGAGCTGTGGAACATGTGGCCATGGGGGAAATGACCATTGTCACAGAGGAGGAAGAAACTGACCTTTAAGATTGCCAATGTCCGAATGTATTTTGCAAAGGGCATGACCAGGGGAACCAAAGTGGTGGTCTCTTACACCGGGGAGGTGTCCGGGGCAGACACGGATCAGATGAATGTGATCTCTGTACAGAATGACACAGCTGACGCGGAAAAAAGTTAAGAAGGAAAAAGCCAAAGAGGCAGACATCGAAGAGCGGGACAGAATCGGAATCAGAATCGGAATCAGAGTCGGAATCAGAGTCGGAATCCGTAAGCGAGACACAGACAGAGACGGATTCAGAAAAAGGAGAGTAAGCGATGAGCGTATTGTTTGTAGAGTATCCCAAATGCACCACCTGCCAGAAAGCGAAAAAAATGGCTGGATCTGCATGGAATAGCCTATGAGGACAGACACATAAAGGAGGACAACCCCACGGCAGAGGAACTAAAAGAGTGGCACCAGAGAAGCGGGCTGCCCCTGAAGCGTTTCTTCAATACCAGCGGTATGCTGTACAAGAGCCTTCAGCTGAAAGATAAGCTTCCTGGGATGAGTGAGGAGGAGCAGTATCAGCTGCTCTCCACAGATGGAATGCTGGTAAAGAGGCCCCTGATTGTGGGGGACAGATTTCGTACTGACAGGCTTTAAGGAAAAAGAGTGGGAAGAAAAACTGTTTTAAGAAGTAAGTCTGAAGCAGAGTGCACAAGTTCCTCATGATTGAGCAGCTTGTGCATTTTCTTCTTACATAATGCCAGGAGGGGCAAGGATGCAGATAGAGTACAGGGGTGAGCAGATTGAATATCATATTGTCCGCAGCCGCAGGAGAACGGTAGGGCTGACTTTAAAAGCCCCTTTTCAGGTGGAGGTGCGGGCATCCGGAGGAATCCCTTGTCAGCGGCTGAGAGATCTGGTGGCGGAAAAGGCGGATTGGATTGTCAGAAAAAAGCAGGCAGTTGCAGGCATTGGATGCCAGGACCTCTGATCTGACCATCCCCGAAAAGAAGTATGAGGCTTACAGAGGGATGGCAGAGCAGCATTCCCCGCCGTGTGGCAGTTTATGCCGGGAAGATGGGGGTGACGTATGGCAGAATTCGCATTAAGGATCAGAAGACGCTCTGGGGGAGCTGCAGCAGCAGGAAGAATTTGAACTTTAACTGGCGCCTGGTCATGGCGCCCGGTGAAGTGTTGGACTATGTGGTAGTGCACGAGCTGTGTCACTTAAAGCATATGAACCACTCCGCAGAGTTTTGGGACTGTGTGGAGGAGATTTTGCCGGAATACCGTGAGCACAGGAGATGGCTGAAGGTACACGGCGGGGAACTGAGCCGGGTGCAGCCGGATGCGTGAAGTTTGGAAAGCAGACGGAAGGTACGGCAGGGAAAGGTACCTGCTTTTGTGAGCGGCAGAAAAATTAAGAAGAGAGTTGGAGGAGTAGAAGGATGCGGGAACAACTGACCAAAAGTGATGTAAAGAAGATCCAGGAGGAGATTGAGTACCGGAAACTTGTGGTGCGCAAAGAGGCCTTAGAGGCAGTGAAGGAGGCAAGGGCGCAGGGGATCTCAGTGAGAATTTCGAGTACCATGCGGCAAAGAAAGATAAGAACCAGAATGAGAGCAGGATTCGCTATCTGGAGAGGATGCTGAGGACTGCGCAGATTGTCTCCGATGAGTCCGGGGAGGACGAGGTGGGAATTAATGATACGGTACAGATCTACATCGAGGACGAGGATGAGACGGAGACTTACCGCGTGGTGACCAGCATCCGGGAATTCCTGGAGGGGCTGATCAGCACAGAGTCCCCCCCATTGGAAAGGCCATCCTCAGGCACAGAATCGGGGACCGGGTGGAGGTGAGGGTTAATGAGAATTTCTCCTACTATATCAGGATCAAATCCATTGAAAAGACTGGGGAGGAAGGCACTGACCGGATACGGAGCTTTTAATTTCACGTGAGCCTTTGCCGGATATGGGGCTTATTATTGCAGGTGCGCTCTGAACGGGCTGCTTCCAGGGGGGCTCTGCCTTGATGTCAGTGATCAGATCAAACATGGCCTGCATGGCAGGAGTGACCCATTTGCCTTTGTGGTAAATGAGCTGGCGCCAGATTTCGATAGGGCAGTCGGTGACATTCAGTGCGACTAAGTCACCGGCTGCCAATTCTCTTCCACCACAAATAGAGGGAGCAGGGACAGCCCATGCCGTCCAGAACAAACTGCTTAATCATCTCCGTGTTTCCAAGTTCCAGGCAGGGGGTCAACTCCAGGCCCCGGGAGGCCAGGATATGGTCCAACTGCATGCGGTAACTCATGTGCTTTTCTGTGAGGAGAAAGGGCAGAGACACCAGCTGGGATAGAGACAGCCCGGGCATCTGCGCCAGAGGGTGGCCCGGAAGGGCTGTGAAGCACACGGGCTCGGGCTTATCCTGAACTATCACCAGGTCGGACTGGTAGATTCTGCGGTCCAGCGTGTAGATTAAGTCTGCTTCATTCTGCGCCAGCATTCGGAACATGTCATCTGTTCCCCCCTGTGCGCAGGATGATGTTCACCTGGGGAAAGCGTCTGCGATATTCCGTGAGTATGGACGGAAACAGAGAGATGCTCAGAGATTCCGCCATGGCGATGCGCAGTTCTCCGGATTCCAGGGGAGTATGCTGCACTGACTTTTTGCGGTCTCAGACATGCGGACCAGATTTTGGGCATGTTCCAGAAATATCTGCCCCTGCTGGGTAAGGGAGACTGTGCGCCCTACCCGGTCAAAGAGCGGAGTTCCAAGCTCCCTCTCCAGCTGGCCGATCTGGGTCGACACAGCGGACTGGGAGTAGCCAGTCTCTCTGGCAGCCTGGGAAAAAAATGCGCAGTTGGGCCACGCGTATGAAGGTGGCCAGAGTTCGTAATTCCATAGAAACCTCCTATCAAAATAAATGATGGAATCATTCGAATATATCAATTATTCAAATTGTTTATTTCATGATATACTGGTTCCAGAGTTTTATCAAGAAAAAGAATTTGGGGGTATTTTGTATGAATCGAGAACACTTTGGTTCCAGACTGGGATTTATTCTGGTGTCCGCAGGCTGTGCCATCGGATTGGGGAATGTGTGGAAATTTCCTTATATGGCTGGAAAATACGGGGGAGCGGCCTTTATTCTCCTCTATCTGGTCTTTCTGGTGCTTCTGGGAATGCCGATCATTGTGTGTGAGTACAGTGTGGGCAGGGCCAGCCAAAAAGAGCATTGCCAGATCCTTTGATGTGCTGGAGCCGGAACATACCAGATGGCATGGAATGAAGTGGTTTGCCATTGCAGGCAATTATTTGCTGGTAATGTTTTATACCATGGTGGGGGATGGATGCTCTACTACTGTTTCCGTATGGCAGGCGGAGAGTTTGCAGCTGCGGACTCAGCCAGGATTCAGCAGGGGGTTTCAGGGATGCTGGAGAGTCCGTCCACATTGATGTTCTGGACCTTTGTAGTCATCTGCCTGGCCTTTGGCATCTGCAGCATTGGACTGCAGAAGGGAGTGGAAAAAATCATGAAGGTTACCATGCTCTGCCTTTTGGGGATCATGGTTGTGCTGGCTGTGCGCTCGGTGACTTTAAGCGGTTCATCAGAGGGAATCCGTTTTTATCTAATACCGGATTTTAAACGCATGGCGGAGAATGGGATTGGAAATGTGGTCTTTGGGGCCATGAGCCAGGCCTTCTTCACACTGAGCATCGGTATGGGCGGTATGGCGATCTTCGGAAGCTATCTGGATAAAAACGTTCTCTCACCGGGGAGGGACTCAGCGTGGTGTTACTGGACACCTTTTGGCCCTGATGGCCGGACTGATTGTCATTCCGGCCTGCTTTGCCTATCAGGTGGAGCCCGATGCCGGACCGGGGCTGGTGTTTCTGACTTTGCCCAACATCTTCAGCCGCATGGCTGGGGAAGAGTTTGGGGATCTCTTTTCTTTCTATTCCTCTTCTTTGCTGCCCTGTCCACCATTGTAGGGGTATTTGAAAATATCGTATCCTTTGGCATGGATATGTTCGGATGGAGCAGAAAAAAGACGGTATGCGTCAATATTGCGGCTATTGCAGTACTGAGTATTCCATGTATACTGGGCTTTAATGTGATTTCAGGCGTACAGCCTCTGGGAACAGGAACGAATATCATGGATCTGGAGGATTTCCTGGTGTCCAACAACATTCTTCCCCTGGGTTCTGTAGTTTATCTGCTGTTTTGTACTCATAGGAATGGATGGGGCTGGCAAAATTTTATGCAGGAGGCAAATACCGGTCATGGAATCTCCTTTCCGCAAAAGGTGCGTTTTTTATATGACTTATATTCTGCCCTGGATTGTGGTGGTGATTTACCTGAAAGGGTACTATGATATGTTTAGGGATAAGGGAAATGTGATGCTTGGAATCTGGATGGCCATTGCAGTGGCGTTTCTGGGGATGATCGTTTGGCTGACGGGAAAAAAAGAAAGAGCAGTCAATCATAAGGAATAAAAAAGAATCCCGCTTGCAGGATTCTCCGCCTGCGGCGGGTCGCTTTAGCGACATAATTCCTTTCCGCCGCTGTGCGATCCCAGCGGAGCGTTTTTGGTATCATAGGAAAGTTCAGAGGACTTTCCTATGATATATAAAAAGCTGAATCAGTGACGGGGCTGTCACATTCAGCTCTTTGCAATGAAATCATTGGGGTGCGAATACTGGCGGCAGCTGCGAGAGTACCATTAGCACGGAGCAGCTGGCGTTCATAGTATTACCAGGGATGGAATGCGCCGTTGGAATCGGTAGCGCCGTCATCTGATAAAGTATAGGTAATACCGTTTTCATCTGCCCAGCTTCCGTTTGCATTCTGGGTCAGCTTTACCAGGGTGCCATCGTTACGGTAAAGCTCCACAACGCTGCCGTCATCTGTGCCCTGTCCCGAAGCGGGAGGATCGTAGAAGAAATCCGTCCCATTGCTGTCTTTACGCCGTTTTCGTAGAAAGTGTAGACCGTTCCATTCTTATCTACCCAGTCACCGCTGCTGTTCTGTGTGGTTTGTTATGGTGTTTCCCGACGAATCGTAAAAATACCGCTCTTCCCCGGCGCTGGAGGTACCCTGAGGAGTCAGATTGTGTATACTTCTGGGACTCAGACTGTGCTTCGGACGGTTTCTGGGTCTCTGTCTGCTTCTGTGTTTCTGTCTGCTTTGTCTCGGTCTGTTTCGCCTCGGTTTGTTTTGTTTCTGTTTGCTCAGTGGAAGCCTCTGTCTTCTTTTCCGTCTCGCTCCCTTTTCCTTTGCAGGCCGAGAGGGAGAGGATGCAGACCAGTCCCAGAGCCATAGCAGCCATGAACTTTCTATATCTCTTCATTGTGTTGCCCTCCAATCTTCTTAATTTGTACTGTTTTATTGTAACGCACTCCGTAAAATATGTCAATTTTATTACGAGATAATAAGAAAATATTAAGATAACTTTACAAAATATAGAAATGACAATCATTATTGAAAGGAAAAAGGCCTTATGATATAGTTATTAACATGGGTTTGAAAGGGCGGAGAAAAATGAAAGGACTGGGAACCATTGTGAATGTGGCTGCCGTTATTTTGGTCGGCGGTGTTGGCATGTTTTTTTGAAAGAAGGGCTTAAGACACGGTATCAGGAAATACTGATGCAGGCCCTGGGTGCTGCCACTATTTTTATTGGTGCAGCAGGGGGCTTTGAAGGAGATTTTTCAGTGGCAGGGGGCGGCCTGGAGACGGGTGGAACTATGATGCTGATTTTTTCCCTGGTTTTGGGGTCTTTGGCCGGAGAGTGGATCAACATTGAGCTGTGGATGGAGCGGTTTGGTGTTTGGATAAAAAGTAAGGTGAAGGGAAAGGATGACCCCAGATTTGTAGAGGGATTTGTAACTTCTTCGCTGGTGATCTGTGTAGGGGCTATGGCCATTGTAGGGGCATTGCAGGACGGGCTTACGGGAGATGCCTCCATGCTGTTTTCCAAAGCAGTGCTGGACGGTGTTCTGGTCTTGGTTTTGCGTCAACGCTGGGGAAAGGTGCGATCTTCTCCGCAATTCCGGTAGGGATCTTACAGGGGAGCGTCACCATGTTTGCCGGAGCGCTGGCACCGGTTTTGACGGATCAGACTATATCCAGCCTGTCCCTTGTGGGTTCTGTTCTCATTTTCTGCGTGGGTGTAAACCTGGCTTTTGATAAGAAGTTCAGGGTGGGGAATATGCTGCCAGCATTGGTATTTGCGGTGATTTACAGTGTGATTCCCTTAACAATATAGTATAAGAAAGGTTTTGAGAAGAATGGTCAGTACCGTGATTTTGATATGGATGGGGTGCTAATTGATACAGAGCGGATCTGCGCACAGGCGTGGCAGGAGAGCGGTAGGCTGCATCAGGTATCGGACATACAGGTAACCATCAGGGAGTGCATTGGGCTCAATGAGGGGATACCAGGGCTTATTTTATGAAAAAGTATGGGATGTATTTTCCATATGAAGC
>VOFB01004554.1_pt1 | contig 19678 bp, 23 predicted proteins | sample 5384141 | NCBI WGS metagenome assembly VOFB01 (sample SAMN12384721, study PRJNA508395) | human gut metagenome | isolation source: healthy gut A | host: Homo sapiens | reverse complement strand
GCGGACGACACCTGCGAGGACGGCGGCCTTGTCGAGGTGCTCGACAGCCGCATGCGCTATCAGGCACGTTTCAACCGCCGCTCCAAGATCACGGTGCGGCTCGTCTCGCGCGAGCGCGGCGAGACCATCGACCGCGCCTTCTGGGAGCGCCGCATCCGTGCGGCATGGGAAAACCGGCAGGCACTGGGTTTTTCGAACGCATGCCGCGTCATTTTCGGCGAGCCGGATGGCCTGCCCGGTCTGACGGTGGACAAATTCGGCGACTGTCTGTCGTTCCAGATCGTCTCGCTCGGTATGGAGCGCATGCGGGATGATATTCTCGCCATTCTGGCCGAGGTGTTCCGGCCGCAGTGCATTTATGAGCGCGACGATCTCGCTGTGCGGGAAAAGGAGGGCATGGAGCAGCGCATACAGGCGTCTACGGCGCGGTCCCGCCGGAGAGCTCATCATCCGTGAGCACGACGCCCTCATGGCCGTAGACATCGAAAACGGCCAGAAGACCGGCCACTTCCTCGACCAGCAGGAAAACCGCGGCCATCTGCGGCCATATTCCGCCGGGCGGACGGTGCTGGATCTGTGCTGCCATACGGGCGGCTTTTCCATCCACGCGGCGCTGTACGGCGCAGCCCATGTGCAGGCCGTGGACGTTTCGGAGACGGCCCTTGCCATGGTGCGCGGGAACGCTGCGCGCAACGGCGTGGCCGACCGTGTCGAGACCGTCTGCGCCCAATGTGTTCGATCTCGTGCGGCAGGACTGCGAGGAGGGGCAGACAGTTCGGCCTTGTCATCTGCGACCCGCCCGCCTTTGCCAAGAGCCGCAGCGCCCTCGACGGCGCGTATCGGGGCTATCGTGAGCTGAACCGCCGCTGCGTGCAGCTGACGGAGCCGGGCGGCTTCCTTTGTGACGTGCTCGTGCAGCCAGTTCATGACGCAGCCGCTGTTTGAGCAGATGCTCACGGAGGCCGCGAAGGGCGCGGGGCGGCAGGTTCGCCTGCTCGAGCGCCTGATGCAGTCGCGCGACCATCCGGCCACGCTGGGCGAGGAGCACTCCATGTATCTCAAGGGCTGTATCCTGCAGGTGCTGTGATGATGAAAATTCTTGTGGTAGAAGACGAGCGCCTGCTGGCCGATTCCCTGCAGACGCTGCTGACGGGCCGGGGCTTTTCCGTCGATACGGCGAACGACGGCCTGACCGGCCTGGAATATGCAAAAACGGACGTCTATGATCTCGTGATCCTCGACGTCATGATGCCGGGGCTCGACGGCTATACCGTCGCCAGCCGCCTGCGCGCGGAGCACCATGCCGTGCCCATCCTGATGCTGACGGCGAAGTCCGATCTCATGGACCGCGTGGCCGGGCTGAACGCCGGGGCGGATTATTATCTGACAAAGCCGTTTGATTCCCGCGAGCTGCTGGCCTGCGTCGGCGCGCTGCTGCGCAGGCAGGGGGAGCAGGTCGACGAGCTGACGTTCGGCAACACGGCCCTCGACCTCTCGGCCGGGATGCTGCGCTGCGGCAGCAAAAGCGTGCGCCTGTCCGCGCGGGAATTTGACGTCATGCGCATCCTGCTGCAGGCGAAGGGCGGCAACGTCTCGAAGGAGACGCTGCTCGAGCGCGTCTGGGGCTTTGACTCCAACGCCGTGGAGAATCATGTGGAGGTCTACGCCGGCTTCCTGCGGAAAAAGCTCGCGAGCATTGGCTCGAACGTCCGCATCGAGGCCATCCGGCGGCTGGGCTATCATCTGGAGGTGGCGGAGGTATGATCCGGAAGCTCCGCGTCAAGCTCGTGTGCATCCTCATGGCCCTGCTGACCGTGATGCTGGGCGTCACGTTCGGCCTTGTGCTGCATTTTACGCAGCAGAGCCTGAGGCCGAGAGCCTGCGCACGCTCGAGGCGCTGGCAAACAACTGGCAGACGGCCTCCAGCCCCGGTTTGGACGACGGCACGCGCGTGCCGTATTTCGCGCTGGAGATCAACGCGCGCGGCGACATCATCACGACGCGCGGCGGCTATTTTGACCTGAGCGACCGCGAAAAGCTGCAGAAGCTCATCGACATCGCCGTGAATTCCGAGGACGACATCGGTGAGGTGCCGGATTACGGCCTGCGGTTCTACCGCGTCGTCACGCGCACGAGCTGGCGCGTCGTTTTTTGCCGACACCTCGGCCGAGACGACGACGCTGCACAGCCTCATCCGCACGCTTGCCATTGCGAGCGCGGCGGCGCTGGCGGTGTTCTTCGTCATGAGCCTGCTGCTGGCGCGCTGGCTGGTGCGGCCCGTTGCCAGGGCGTGGGACCAGCAGCGGCAGTTCGTGGCGGACGCCTCGCACGAGCTGAAAACGCCCCTGACCGTCATCCTGACGAATGCGGAGCTGCTGCAGGCGCCGGGCTACGACGCCCCGGCCCGCTCCCGCTTTGCCGGGAGCATCCTCACGATGTCGCAGCAGATGCGCGGCCTTGTGGAGAGCCTGCTGGAGCTGGCCCGCGTGGATGCCGGGCGCGCGCAGGATGCGCAGACGGAGCTGGACCTGAGCGCTCTCGTGAACGACGCCCTGCTGCCGTTCGAGCCGGTGCTGTTCGAGGCCGGGCACACGCTGACGGCCCGCGTGGAGGACGGTATCCGTGTGCGCGGCAATGCCACACAGCTGCGGCAGGTCGTGGAGATCCTGCTGGACAACGCCCGCAAATACGCCCAGCCGGGCGGCTGGGTGCTGCTGACGCTTGCGCGGCAGGGCGGGCGGCACTGCGTGCTGTCTGTTGCCGATCCCGGCGCGCCGCTGACCCCGCAGGAGTGCCGCGATATTTTCAAGCGCTTTTACCGCGTCGACCACGTCCGTGCCATGAACCACAGCTACGGGCTGGGCCTTTGCCATCGCCGCCCGTATCGCCGAAGCGCACCACGGCCGCATCTGGGCCGAGAGCAGCGGCGGCATCAATACGTTCTATTTTACGATTCCAATATAATGTGCGTTGTAGGGGAGCGGCATGCCGCTCCGGCGCTGCACCTGCGTCTAGTACAGGCCATCGTTAAAATAGTGAATGCCCCCGACTTGTCATTGCGAGGGCGCTTCGCGCCCGTGGCAATCTCGGGAAGGCACTTGCAATTCGTACAGGCTGCCGTTAAAAACGTAAAAGCCGATTGCGTCTGTAGCGGCGGTCAGTGACCGCCTTTGGCAGCAAATTTGTGCGCACTGTCGCCGACCGCACGCCGTTGTAGGGGAGCGGACAGCCGGCCCCGGCGCAATGCTGCCGATCTGAACAGCCTATCGTTATAATGGTGAATGATCCCGACGTGTCATTGCGAGGAGCGAAGCGACGTGGCAATCTCGCAGAACACGGCCGGACAACAGGGAAGCCATCGGCGAAATCGCAACTGCCTGCATGAGATTGCCACGGCCCCGTTGGGGCCTCGCAATGACAAACCTGGGTGCCTTGCGCCATAGAAGCAATGCCCGCAAATACAGCAAGCTCCCCGGCGGACACCGGGGAGCTGTTTTTGCGCTATGTTACTTTTCCTTCGGCGCCTCGGTGGCGATCTCGATGAGGCTGTCGTCCGCCTTATTGAGGACGGCAGTGCCCTTCACCCACGGTGAGGATGCCCTCGTACTTCTCGCCCTTGGCGACGGAGTTTTTGAGCGTCCACAGCACGGCGGGGTCGTCGACCTCGCCCGTGATGGTGTAGGTCGTGAACGTGACGGTCTCTTCGTCGTGGAAAGCCGTCTTCGTGACCACGTTCACAAGGACAAGCGTGTTGTCGTCCACGCCGAGATAGTCGGCCAGCCTGTGGTTCAGCGCGGCGCGCTCGTCGCTTTCGAGCGAGGTGGCGTGATTGCGCGTGTTGTAGCCCCGCCGTAGTCATACCATGCATAGCCCGCCGTGGCGCACGAGCCGACGATCAGCAGCGCCAGCAGGAAGGCGACGAGGCGGCCGGTGATCTTCAGCTTCTTCGGCGGCTCATACGTCAGCTTCATGCGGTAGGTCAGCGGGGTGATAACGTTCAGGAACAGGATGAGAAGCAGCGACTCGAGCGGGAAGAGCACGAGGTTCTTGCAGATGCGCGGCAGGTCAAAGATCGCATAGGACTTGCCAAGGACCATCTGGTAATACAGCAGCATGATCGGCGTCTGGATGACGATGTTCACGAAGAAGCTCACGCAGAAGCGGGAGAGCGTCACGCGAAGGTTCGTCAGCGGCGCACGGTACAGGAACAGAGCAAAGATAAGGGAACCGGCGATCTCCGTGAAGATGAACGGGAAGAAGTATACGCCGGTCGGGAACAGGATACAGCCAAGCGTATCACTGATGGCCGCCGCAAGGATGGCAACGACCGGGCCGAAGATCATCGCGCCGAGCGCATTGACGAAAAAGCCAAGGTTGATCATCAGCGTCGGGGGTGCGACCGGGATGGCGACGGACTTCAGTGCCACGCGGACGGCGATGAGGATGGCCGCGACGGCGAGCATGCGGACCTTGCCGAGCTCACGGGCAGCGTCACGCCAGTAGGCCTTGGAAAACGGCGAGGCATACAGGCCGGGAGCGAGCACTTTCTTTTCAGCAGCCATGCCCGATCCCTCCTCTCCGGAATGACGGACGGGCGGCCGCGCGCAGGCCGAGGGTGAACAGCTTGGTTGACATAAAAATTCCTCCTTACGGAATGAGAGCGTGCGGACACCCCCATTGCGCAGGGGGGAAAAAGATCCGCCACTCTCCGGAGCGTGGCGAATGCACCCTCCGATAAAATGGAGGAGGTTCAATATGCGATGCTATCCCCGGAATGCACGGGGATCTTGCTCAGGCGGTTGCGGTAACCGTATCGCGGAGCCGAAGCTCCTTCGCCCGGCGGCAACCTCCCATCCGACCGGTACTTAACGCACAGTTCCTACTCCCTGCAGCATCGTTTTATGGATATTATTGTATCGATTTTTTTCGAAAAAGCAAGCCCCAATTTTGCAAAAAAGGCGGAAAATTTTTTCCGGAATGGACGGACTGCCGATAAAACGTACAGACCGATCGCGTTCTGCACCTGTAGCGGCGCTCATGGAGCGCCTTGTACGGGGTAATTAAATTGCGTGAGGGAACTGATGTACCACAGCACTACCTGATGTGTCATTCCGAGGAGCGAAGCGACGTGGGAATCTCGCAGTACACGGCAGGATAACAGGGCGATTCCGGCGAAAACGTAACTGTCTTCCCGAGATTGCCACGTCGGCCTACGGCCTCCTCGCAATGACAAACTTGGTGGCCGCATGCCACAGAATCCATGCGGCACATGCTACCAGCCTGCATGGCGCTCAATGAGCGCCGCTACAGACGCAATTGGTTGGTGCATTTTTGCCGGAAGCCGGTACGGATCGGCAGCATTGCGCCGGGAGCGGCATGCCGCTCCCCTACAACGCACGACTGGAACCCTACAGCCTTTCTCCGATGGCATTGGACAGGGCGGCAAAGCCCTCGAGGCCGAGCGTTTCGCCGCGGACATTGGCAGGCAGACCGCATGCGGCCAGCACGTCGGTCAGCTCCGCCTTTGTCAGCTGCGGAAAGCCGGAGGCCAGCCCGTTGACGAGCGTCTTGCGGCGCTGGGCAAAGCTGGCGCGCACCGTGCGGAAGAACAGCACCTCGTCGCGGATGTCCGCGGGCGCGGGCCGCGTGCGCAGGCAGACGACGGCGCTCGTCACCTTCGGCTGCGGGATGAAGCACGAGGCCGGGACGTCAAACAGCAGCTCCGGCGCGGCGTGGTACTGGCAGAGGATGGAAAACGCGGAGTAGTCCGCCGTTCCGGGCGCGGCGCAGATGCGGCGCGCGACCTCTTTCTGCACCATGACGGTCACGGCGGAGAAGCAGCGGCTCTCCAGCAGGCGCGTCAGGACCGGAGACGTGATATAATACGGCAGGTTGGCACAGGCGGCGGGCGTCAGGCCGGGGAATTCCGCCTGCACAAGGGCCGGAAGGTCCATTTTCATGGCGTCGGCAAAGTGGATGGTGAGGTTGTCGAACTCGCCCACGGTCTCCGCCAGCACGGGGCGGAGCGTCGTGTCCAGCTCGATGGCCGTCACACGCCCGGCACGGAGACACAGCTCCTGCGTCAGCGGGCCGAAGCCGGGGCCGATCTCCAGCACGCCGGTGGAACGGTCAATGCCGGCCTCCTGCGCGATGCGCTGCGGCACCCACCGCTGCGTCAGGAAATTCTGCCCCTTCGCTTTGGAAAAATGAAATCCGTATTTTCAAGCAGCGCGCGGATCACGCGCGGATCGCACACATCCAGCATGGCAAACGCCCCCTTTTCCTGCCCATTGTAGCAGAACCGCCGCCGGTTTGCAACTGCGAATCGGCGGCCGCACCGGCCTCCTCGCAATGACAAATCTGGGGGCCTTGCGCCAGAAGCAATGCAGCGCATGCTGCAAGCCTCCATGGCGCTCTCCGAGCGCCCCTAAAAATACGGAAGCCGCCCCGTTGTCGAGGCGGCTCCCGATGATCTCGGTGAGATAAACAAAGGGCAGAGCTCCGCATGGAAGTTCTGCCCTTTTGCGTGCTGCGTTCCCACAACGTTCCGGATGCCCACTTCCGTTCGGCCGTGTCGCGCATGGCAGGAATAAATAAAGTGCATAACACTTTATGACAGACTCCACCACTTATTTCCTGCAAGCGTATTATATGATGGGCGGCCTGTCCTGTCAATGCGCAGATTGCATAGAAAATTCTGTGCAAACCAACCAGCTTTCTCTGCAATATTTAACAAAATCATGGACGTTTTCCACAAAATTAACCAATGCTACATGAAAAAGGAATGCAAAATACGCTCTAAATTGCAATAGCTCTGTAGCAAATTTGACGAAGACGGTACGTCAAATCGAATAAAAAATGCGCCGCCGAAGCAGCGCATTTTTTAGGGAAGCTCTGATCAGAAGCCCTGCAGGCCTGACGGACCTTTTGGGTCAGCCGAACAGATCGCCGAGACCGGACAGAACGTCGTTGATGTCGTAGGAATAGCAGGCGTGCAGGAACCAGTCGCGCAGGCCACTCACAGCATAGTAGCCGGCGATGCAGAACGCAACGCACAGCAAAATGGTTACAAGGTTCAGCTTTACCCGTAGACCTGCAGCAGTGTGCCCGACGGTGACGACGGCCCACACGGCAAACGACGCGACGCCGAGCAGGGAGATGAGGCCGGGGTACACGAGCAGCAGTACGATGGAGCCGGCGGCCAGCGTAGCGGGGAACGTCATGCCGAGGCCGGAGGAGGCGAGCATTCCCTTAAAATCGGACGGGACCTTCGTCACCTTCGTCAGAACGAGCGTGGCCAGCAGCGTGAGACCGAAGCCGGCGACGGGCATGAGCAGACTCGCGCCGAGCCATGCAACGGCCGGAAAATGGGAGTCCAGGCGCAGCGCATAGACGAGCGTGGCAAAGAACACGGCGATGTACGTCACGGCGGCCATCAGGATGCCGCTGAGGAAGTCGTGCTTTTCCACGGCCTTGCGCGTCGTGCCGATGGGGTCCTTGCAGTAGCTCAGCCACAGCTGGGGAAGTCCCTTGATCGCAAGGCCGAAAGCGCTCGGCTCCTTCGGAGCCTGCGGCTGCTGCCGCTGTTGGTGCTGGGGCTGCTGATACTGCGGCTGCTGGGCCTGCTGCGTGCAGGGGCAGATGCCGCTCTCCGGCAGAGGGCGGCCGCAGCGTGTGCAAAATCCTGCCATAATGGATGATCCTCCTTCAATTCTGCGGTTCTCTGCCCGCAGTGATTCGCTTTTATTATACGCATAAGGCACGGGACTGTCAACCTGCCTTTGGGGGACTTCGGCACAAGCTGCAAAAATTGCATCAAAATTCGCGAAAATTGTCACACTGCCGTGATGAATTCCTTGCAAAGCCTAGCTTCGTATGGTATAATAGCAATCGGTGAAAAATCTTTCACACAGACTTCATCATATCTTGATTTGGAGGTTATCCCATGCCCACGAAGAAACCCCTGATCGGTGCAGCGATCGTCGGTCAGTCCGGCGGTCCCTCTTCCGTGATCAACGCCAGTGCCTACGGCGTGATCAAAACCGCCCTCGAGGATGAGAACATCACCAAGGTCTATGGTGCCGAGCACGGCATCGTCGGCGTTCTGGAAGATCGGCTCATGATTATGGACGAAGAGGATCCCGCAGAGCTTGAGCGCCTGCTCTATACGCCGTCCTCCGCCCTCGGCTCCTGCCGCTACAAGATCGCTGATCCGTCCGACAACGACAAGGACTATAAGCGCATCCTTGAGATCTTTGAAAAGTACAACGTCCGCTACTTCTTCTACATCGGCGGCAACGACTCCATGGACACCTGCGCCAAGATCAGCCGTTATATGGCCAAGGTCGGCTATGATTGCCGCGTCATCGGCGTGCCGAAGACCATCGACAACGACCTCATTGGCACGGACCACTGCCCGGGCTTTGCCTCTGCCGCCAAGTATATCGCGACCTCCGTTATGGAAGTTGCCCGTGACTGCCGCGTTTACAACAAGGGCATGATCACGATCATCGAGTGCATGGGCCGCCATGCAGGCTGGCTGACCGCCGCCACCGTCCTGCCCGCCGCCAAGGGCGACGGCCGGACCTCATCTATCTCCCCGAGGTCGATTTTGACATGGCCGACTTCCTCGACGACGTCATCCGCGTCTACGAGGGCCAGGGCCAGTGCCTTGTCGCTGTCTCCGAGGGCATCCACTACTCCGACGGCGCGTTCGTCTCCGAGGCCAAGACCTCCTCGACCGACGGCTTCGGCCATGCCCAGCTGGGCGGTCTGGCCCATCGTCTGGCCGGCATCGTCTCCGCTGCCACCGGCGCGAAGGTCCGCGGCATCGAGCTCTCCCTGCTGCAGCGCTGCGCCGCGCACTGCGCCTCCGCGACGGATATCGAGGAAGCCTTCCAGTGCGGCAAGGTCGCCGTCGAGTCTGCGCTCCGCGGCGAGACCGGCAAGATGGTCGGCATGGTCTGCAAGCGCGACGGCGGCTACAGCGTCTCCTATGAGCTGTTCGACCTGCGCCGTGTTGCCAACGCCGAGAAGAAGATCCCGCTCGAGTGGATCACCAGCGACAACGTCTATGTTACCGACGCCTTCATCGATTACTGCACGCCGCTGCTCGAGGGCCAGACGGCTCTGGGCTATGAGGACGGCCTGCCCCGCTTCGCCCGCCTGAAGAAGGTCTTCGCGAAGTAAATAATTGATTGTGATTGATTGTGTTTGAAAACTACCGGAAGCCTGTGCTTCCGGTAGTTTTTTGCGTATTTCGATAGAAAAATTGCAGGGGAGCGGCATGCCGCTCCCGGCGGCGCACTGGCGATACGAACAGTCTGGCGATAAACGATAGGAACCAATTGCGTCTGTAGCGGCGTTCCCTGAGCACCTCGCGGAGGGCAATTCAACCGCGCAAGTGCACTGGTGCACCGCGCGCGCCTCCCAACGTGTCATTGCGGCCCCGAAGCGACGTGGCAATCTCGCAGAACACGGCCGGACAACTGGGAAGCCATCGGCGAAATCGCAACTGCCTTCCCGAGATTGCCACGTCGGCCTGCGGCCTCCTCGCAATGACAAATTTGGGGGCTGATGCCATTTTAACGCCAGCCTGTACCAGCCGGAAGTTTTGCGCCGGGCCCGGCTGTCCGCTCCCCTACAATAGCGTGTGCGGTTGGCGGAGTACACGGGAACCTGCAGCCAGCATGGCGCTCAGTGACCACCGCTACAGGCAAACACCGGCCTGGCGGGGACGCCGCCGGGCCGGGAACTGTTTTTGATTATTGACGATGATCTTCCCGTCGGCGAAGTCCGTGATCACGCAGCCGCCCGCCGGGAACTGGTAGGTGTCACGCAAATCTTTTAAATGCAGCGTAACTTCACCGGGACTTTCGGAGACGATCCGGAGCGTATTGTCCTGCCAGTACACCCGCAGATCGCTCTCCTGCTCGCCGGCCAAGTCGTAATAGAACTCATCTATGCTCGGAAAGACCGCTTGCTTAAAATGCCCCCTTGCATTGTATGAAGTTACTTTGCCCTTCAGACGGAAACCGTTCGCTGTCAGCTCCAGCCACTGATCATCGGTCTCGCTTTTCAGCTCGAGCCAGACAAAAACCTCATTGGACTCCACCCGCATCGAGGCGTTTTCCACCGTGACTTCAAAACGCAGCTTTCCCGTATCAGGGATCTGATAGCTCGGTGTCGTTGCCGAAACACCTGCCAGCCATGTGCTCTCTTCCAGGATCTCCATTGTGGAATCTGCCGTTACCGGCGAAGCATCCTTTGTATGATATGCATCATCATATACAACATGCAGGTATTCCCCTGCCTCATTGTATAGCCAGCCGGGGATGTAAAGGCGATACCCAAATATTTGTCATAGGCTCCAATTTCTGCTTTGTGCAGCCGAACAGGAGAGAGGAAATGGCGATGACTGTAATCGTGAAAGCCAGTAATTTCCAATATCTCGGGTTTTTCATGGGCATTTTCTCCTTCCGTTCCAATTGAACGTTTGACAAGTAGTCCCTTCCGATAAGTCCAGCATATCACCCCTTAACTTTTTGTCAATATTTTTACAGAAAATATCCCGTAATTTTCAATAATATGCAGTGCGGTAAATGGAAAAAGTCCCGGCGGGGATGCCGCCGGGACGATGTGCTTCCCGAATTCGCTGTGGGCAGCCTGTGATCCGGCCGGGCGCTGCGAGCTTGCCACGGTCCCTTTGGGGCCCCCTGCAATGACAAATCCGGGGACTTCATTCCGCAGGGTGCCGCCGTTGTTCCACACGGCTGTCGAGCAGAGATAGAGCACGTCCGTTGCGTCGGACAGGTCTGCATAGTCCGTCAGCCGGGCGGCAGAGATATAGCGCAGGTCCACGAGCGTGATGCGCTCGAATGAGCCGAGCAGCAGCGGCGCGAGCGACGAGCCGAACGAGTCGCGGAACAGCACGAGGTGCCGCCCGTTGTGCACGTTGGGCGACGTGACAGTCAGGACCGCCTGCGCGCCGGAGAGGAAGACGTCGTAGCCGTCCGTCCCGTCCAGCAGCTCCGGCCGGTAGACCGGCTGCGCGCCGTCCAGCTCTGGGCCGGTGACCTCGGCAGCCTTCGTGTCGGCGCTTTCGAGGTACGTCAGCGTATCCGGGGCCATTGGCAGGGCCGCCTGCCCGTAATACGCGCCGTAAAACGGAGAGAGCGCTTTTTCCGTGAAGGTCCCCGGCGCGTCCGCGCCCAGCGCTTCGCAGATGGCTGCTGCGACGGGGAGCAGCCGCTCCTGCCGCCAGTGGGGGTCCGTTTTGTAATAGTCGTCTGCGGACAGCAGGTCCCAGATGTCGATCTCCGTCATACCGGGCAGGGCCTCGCGCACGATGCCGCGCAGCGTCTCCGTGTCCAGCCGGGGACGGCTGGTCTCCGCCTTTTGGCATTCTTATCCGGTACGATGACATAGTGCGACGGAAGCGACGGGAAATATTTCTCCTGCACGGCGGAAAAGGACCGCTGCGGCATGGCGCACCTGCTTTTCCTGCAGCGGGCCGTCCATGCGGAAGGCCCCGCCGCCCTGCAGATAGATGCCGTGGATATCCGCCTGCCCGAGGCCGTAGAGCCGCACGAGGCTGTTGACCGTGCGCAGCTGCTCACGCAGCGGGAACTGGTCAAGCATATATTCCTCAAGCTTGTCCGAAAAGCCGGAAGACAGGGGAGGAAGCTGCGCCAGCCGCCGCCGCTCACTGCGGGATACTTCCCGGTCCGGCAGGGCGAGATGCAGCAGGGAAAAGCCGAACAGCACCGCGAGGAACACGGCCGCCGTGGCAATGGATGCTTTGCGTTTCATGGTCTCACCTCAGAAGCGGAAATAGAGGAAGGGGTTGAACGAGCCGTCCACGAGCGCGGCCGTCGCGGCAAGGAGCAGCAGGCCCGTCAGCACCGGCCCGAGCACGGCCGAGACGGGGTGCGGCTCCAGCCGCTTCCACAGCCACTTCGGCAGACGGGTTGCACCGACGGCCCCAAGGAGGAGCACGCCCGCGAAGCTGCGCAGGGCATACAGCGCGTCCGCGTCCCACAGCGGCGCACCGCCGAACATGGCCCGGAGCGTCTGCCCACAGGCCTGCAGGCTCTCGGCGCGGAACAGAACGAAGCCGAGCGTCACGAGCAGGAGCAGCAGCGCATGCTGCACGGCAGCAGGGCGCACGGGCCAGCCGTTTTCCGAGCCAGAGCCGTTCTGTCAGTAGAGCAGACCGAAATAGCCGCCCCACAGCACAAAATTCCACGCCGCGCCGTGCCACAGGCCCGTCAGCAGCCAGACGACGGCAACATTGCGGATCCATTTGGCGCGGGTCGTGCGGCTGCCGCCCAGCGGGATATAGACATAGTCCCGGAACCACTGCCCGAGCGTCTGATGCCAGCGCCGCCAGAAGTCCGTCACGGAGCGGGCAAGATACGGATAGTCGAAATTCTCCGGGAACGTGAAGCCGAACATCCGCCCGAGGCCGATGGCCATGTCGCTGTAGCCAGAAAAGTCAAAATAAATCTGCAGCAGATAACCCACGGCCCCGAGCCACGCACCGAGCACCGTTGCGTTCCCGGCGGAGGACACCAGCTCGCCCAGCACATTGGCAAGCAGGACCTTTTGCCCAGACCGACGGTAAAGCGCCGCGCGCCCGTACCGATGTCCTCGAGGCAGAAGCGCCGCGTGTGCAGCTCGGCCTCGATATCGGAATAGCGGACGATAGGCCCGGCTATGAGCTGCGGGAACAGGCAGACGAACGTGGCGAACGTCGCGAGGTTCCGCTGCGGCCGGACGTGCCCGCGGTAGACGTCGATGGTGTAGCTCATGGTCTGGAACGTATAAAAGCTGATGCCAAGCGGCAGGCGCACGCCTGTCAGCGGCAGGGAAAGGCCGAACAGGCCGTTCACCGTCGTCAGGAAGAAGTCGGCGTATTTGAAAAAGCCGAGCAGCCCGAGATTCAGAAGGACGGAGACCGCCAGCGCCAGCTTTGCTGTCCGCGTGCCGCGCCGCCGCTCGATGCACAGGCTGAGCGCCCAGTTCGAAACGGACGAGAGCAATAGCAGGAATACATACACAGGCTCGCCGAACGCATAGAACAGCAGGCTTGCGATCAGCAGAACGGCATTCCGCCCACGCTGCGGCGCGAGAGCGTAGACCGCGAGCGTGAGCGGAAGAAAGGCATAGAGGAATACCGCGCCGGAGAATACCATCTCAGCTCCAGAGCGCGTTGAAGTTGGCGGTGAGGGCGTCGGTCACGTCGCTCCAGGACATGACGAGCAGCACGGTGCAGTTGTGCACGAGCACGGCCGTCTTTTCGGCCTCGACGCATACCCACTTGGCCGGGTTCAGGTTGGCTTCCACGTCAGCGGCGAGCTGCTTGGCCGTCTCGGCATCCTGCGCGCGCATGAGCACGACGGAGTGCGGCACGGCGTTGATGAGCGCGTCGGCATCAATGGCCTCGACGCCGTCGGGCATTGCGGTGAAGGCGAAGTATTCGAAGTTGTCCTTCGTCAGCGCCGTGGTCTCAGTGTCCGGCAGGTCGGCGACGTCCTTCGTGATGGAGGTGAGAATGTCCTGCAGCGTCATTGTGTCGCCCGGCTTCGCGTTCGACTCGGCGGGGGAGCCTGCGCAGGCGGCAAGGCCGAAAACAAGCAGGACGGCAAGGAGCAGTGCGGTCAGTTTTTTCATGTTCATGATTTCCTTTCGAAAATGGAATACGGCTATTAGACGGCGCAATTCTCTGCGGGTTCCATAAAAATTTCCCGGTGGGAAATCAGCTTGTCAAAAAAGTCCCTTTGGACTTTTTCGCCAAGCTGCTTCCAGAATTGCAAAATAGAATTTTGCAGCATTATTTTGCAATTCTGCCGCTGCGGCGGGTTATGGAACGCGAAAGGACACCCTGACGGTTTCCTTTCACACTTTTCTTCCCTCCGAAACTTTTGGCTTGGCAGTTTTTTGACAGTCTGAGAGAATATCCTCCCCACCGGGACCGAATTTTATGCGCGCCCGGAATATGCGCGCTCGGCCATCAGGGCGACCTCCTCGCGCGTGGCGTAGCCGCCGGGGCGCGTGCCGTCCGTGATGCCGTGCGCCATGGCGCGGGCCAGCTCCTCCTGCGCCCAGCTGCTCGCCTTGCTGCCCGTTCCCTCCAGAACGGTGCGAATGCGCGCATCGATGCGGGCATCAAGCTCCTGCAGTGTCAAATCCTCCGCCTCCTTTTTCCACCGGCCTGCGCAGCAGCGCGGCCGTCTCCCGCCGAAAATCGTCCATGGTCTTCCCAAACCGCGGGAACCAGTGCGCCACGTCGCCGTGGGCACTGGCAATGCCGCGGCGATTGCCCTCCGCGTGGTCGAGCACGACGCCGTCTGCCAGCGGGTCCAGCCCGAACCGGCGGCAGAGATAGGCCGTCAGCTCGACGGCTTCGCGGTACACCGCCGTAAAATAGGCCCGGTCGTCCAGTCCGTCCTCGCAAATTTCAAAGGCCAGGTGCGTTCGGTTGCCGGACCGGCCGCAGTGCCAGGCCTGCACCTCCCACGGCAGCGTCTGATAGACCGCGATGCCGCCGTCGGCCTTTTTGCCCAGAAATGCGTGGACGCACACCGGAAGTCCCGGCCGGTTCCAGTCATTGTCATAGCGGTTTTTGCCCAATTCGCCGTCGTCCGGCTGCACATAGCGGCGCAGATACGGATTGTTCGCGCCCGTGGAGTGTACCATGACGCCGCGCGGGACGAGCGGTGTGCCGCGGCGGCAGCAGTCGTTCCGCGTGAGGATGCATTCATGCAGCTCCATGCTTTCGCCTCCCTTCGCGCCAGCTTATGCCGAAGCCCGGCGCGCGGTTCCTGAATTTTCTGTGAATTTTACGCCCGCCGTGTGCGCTGCGCTTGCAATCCGTCCCCGCGATTCGCTATACTATATATAAATAAGGCAACACCGCACAATTGCAGTTTCGGCCTTCGCCGGATATTTTTCGCCGAATGCTCTCACTGAATTATGCGGTGCTGCCATAAACAGAATCGTGGTGAACCCGAAGGAGGTCCGGAATGGGAGAAGCATTCATCCGTTTTGAAAATGTGGAAAAAATTTACGGCTCCGGTGAGGGCGCAGTCCGTGCCCTGCACGATGCCAGCTTTACCATCGAAAAGGGCGAGATCTGCGTCATCGTGGGCCCCTCCGGCGCAGGCAAAACCACGCTGCTGAATATTTTGGGCGGCATGGATACCCTGACGAGCGGCCGCGTCTTTCTGAACGACCGCGAGGTCTCCGCCTTCAACAGCCGCCAGCTGGCAGACTACCGGCGGCGGGACATCGGATTCGTCTTCCAGTTTTACAACCTTATCCCGAACCTGACCGCACTGGAAAACGTGGAGCTTGCCTCGCAGATCGTCCGCGACTCTCTGCCCGCGCCGCAGGTGCTCACGGATGTCGGCCTCGGCGAACGCATGAGGAATTTTCCGGCCCAGCTCTCCGGCGGCGAGCAGCAGCGCGTGGCCATCGCCCGCGCGCTGGCAAAAAAGCCGAGCCTGCTGCTGTGCGACGAGCCGACCGGCGCGCTGGACTATGCCACGGGAAAGCAGATCCTCGCCCTGCTGCAGGATCAGAGCCGGAAGAACGGTATGACCGTCGTCATCATCACGCATAACTCCGCGCTTACTGCCATGGCCGACCGCGTCATCGGCATCCGCAACGGCACCGTGGCCTATGCCCACCTGAATGAGCACGTCACGCCGGTGGAGGAGATCGAATGGTAACGGGCAGTGCCTGGCGGAAGAACAATCGCCGCGAGCTGCGCCATTCACTCGGGCGGTTTCTGGCCATCGTCGCCATCGTTGCCCTCGGCGTCGGTTTTTTGCGGGCCTGAAGGTCGCGCAGCCCGCCATGCTCCGCACCGGATCGCAGTATGTGCAGAAAACGGAGCTGTTTGACTACCGTCTTGTCAGCACGCTCGGCCTGACGCAGGAGGACGCCGATTATTTTGCCGGGCTGGACGGCGTGCGGGCTGCCGAGGGCGCGCGGGCGTCGACCTCACGGCCGAGTTTGACGGCGAGGGCATGACGCTCAAGGCCCTGACCCTCTCCGACACGGTCAACCGCCCCAGCCTGACGGCCGGGCGCATGCCGGAACGCGCGGACGAGTGCCTTGCCGATGCCGACCGCTCCACGGAGGCTGACCTCGGCAAAACGCTCACGGTGCAGGCCGCGTCCGTGGACGATGCGTTCACGCAGACGGCCTTCACCATCGTCGGCCTTGCGGAAACACCGCTGTATCTCGGCGCGGAGCGCGGTACGACGAGCCTCGGCGGCGGCACACTGAACGGCTTCGTGCTGCTGCAGCCTGAGGCGTTCGCCATGGACTATTTTACGGAAATTTACCTGCTGCTGGACGGCACGCAGGGTACGGACCTCTATTCCGATGCCTACGATGCCGCCGTCGACGCCGTGCGTCCTGCGCTGACCTCCGCGTTGAAGGAGCGCGCGCAGAAGCGCTATGACGACATCATCGACGAGACGCGCGATGCACTTTCCAAGGCGCAGAAGGAATATAACGACGGCCTTGCGGAATATCAGGAGCGGCGCGCGCAGACCGAGCAGGAGCTTGCTGACGCCCGCACGCAGCTCGACGACGGCGCGCAGCAGCTGGAATACAACCGTGCCCGCCTCACGCAGGCCGAGTCTCAGCTGGCCGGCGGCGAGAAGGAGCTGGAGGCCGGGCAGAAGGAGTATGACGAAGGCCTTGCCGCCTTCACGCAGGCAAAGCAGGACGCGCTCGACCAGCTCGATGCCGCACAGGCCCAGATCGACGCCGGGCAGAAGCAGCTCGATGACAGCGGCATCCTCGTGCAGTATGAGGCCCTGCAGATCACGCGCCGCCAGCTCACCGAGCGTCTTGCCTCACAGGAGCCGGGCAGCGCCGAGGCCCTGCTGACGCAGGGACTGATCGAAGCGACGGATCTGCTGCTGCGCCAGTTTGAGCAGAGCGAGGCCTATCAGGGCTATCTGCAGCTGCAGCAGGCGCAGGCGGAGCTGGATGCAAAGCGCAGCGAGGCCATGCAGACACTGAATGAAAAACAAGCGGAGCTCGATGCGGCCAAGCAGAAGCTCGAGGACGGCAAAAGCAGCTCGAGAGCAGCCGCAGCGAGATCGCAGCGGGCTGGGCCGCCGTGAACGCCGCGCAGGCTGAGCTGGAGCAGGGCGAGGCCGACTATGCCGCCGGAAAGGCCGAGGCAGAAAAGCAGTTCGCCGATGCCGAGGCGAAGCTTAAAGACGGCAGGCAGCAGCTCGAGGACGCACAGGTCGAGGTCGACAAGCTTTGAGCACCCGAAGAGCTATGTACTTGACCGCAGCACGAACACGGGCTATGTCTCGTTTGAGAACGACAGCTCCATCGTCGCGGGCGTCGCGAAGGTGTTTCCGCTGTTCTTCTTCGCCGTGGCGGCTCTCGTGTGCATCACAACCATGACGCGCATGATCGATGAGCAGCGCACGCAGATCGGTACGCTCAAGGCCCTCGGCTACAGCGACGGCACCATCGCGTGGAAATATATGTCCTATTCCGGCGGCGCGGCGCTTCTGGGCTGCGCGCTCGGCTTTGCCCTCGGCACATGGATCTTCCCACTGTTCATCTGGATGGGCTATTCCATGCTATATGACTTTGCACCCATCGTCTATGTGTTCGACGGCTGGCTGCTCATCATCTCCGTGCTGGCGGCGCTGGCCTGCTCGGCGGGCGTGACGTGGCTTTCCTGCCATGCGGAGCTGCGCGAGAACCCCGCGAACCTCATGCGCCCGAAGGCCCCGAAGGCCGGGCAAGCGCATCCTGCTCGAGTATATTCCGTTCGTATGGAACCGCCTGTCCTTCCTGCACAAGGTCTCCATCCGCAACATCCTGCGATACAAAAAGCGCCTGTTTATGATGCTGCTGGGCATCGGCGGCTGTACGGCACTGATCGTTGCGGGCCTCGGCCTGCGCGATTCCATCTCCACCGTCGTGGACGATCAGTTCCGGGCGTCACGCACTATCAGATCGCCGTCACGTTCGTCTCGCCCATGGACGAGGCGCAGCAGGCCTTCCGCGAAAAAATATGCGGACGAGATGACGCAGTGCATCTTTGTGCACGCCGCGGCCTATGAGGCGCGCACGTCCGGCGGCATCAACAAGGTCAACGTCATTGCGACGGACGACCCCGCCATCACGCAGGCCATCGACCTGCATGAGAACGGCAGGACCGTCGCCTGGCCGCAGCAGGGCGTGCTGCTCGACGCTGCGCTGGCGCGGGATACCGGGGTTCCGTGGGCGAGACGCTCCCGGTCTCCGTGGACGACACGACGAGCGTCGATCTCCCCGTCGCCGGAACGTTCGAGAATTATGTCTACCACTATGCCTACATGACGGCGGAGACCTACAGGGACCTGTTCGGCGCAGACTGCGAATATAGCACGGCCTACATCCTCACGGACGGCGATGCCTACGCGCTCGGCGCGGCGCTGGCATCCAACTCCCGCGTCGCGTCCGTCACGGTCTCCGAGGCCCTGCAGGACATTGTGGACAACACCATGAAGAGCCTGGACTACATCGTCGGCCTCGTCGTGGTCTGCGCCTGCGCGCTGGCGCTCGTCGTGCTCTTTAACCTCTGCAACATCAGCATCACGGAGCGCGTGCGCGAAATCGCCACGGTGAAGGTCCTGGCGTCTACCACCGCGAGACGCTGAACTATGTCTTCCGCGAAATTCTACTCCTGACATTCTGCGGTGCGCTCGTCGGCCTGCCGGCGGGCTGGGCGCTGCACCGGTTCATCATGCAGAATATCCGCATCAGCCTTGTCTCGTTCCACATCCACGTCACGCCGCTGAGCTTATGCGCTGGCCTTCGCCGCCACGCTGCTGCTGGCCGTGGCCGTGTGCCTGTGCCTCATCCGCAAGATCGACCGCATCTCCATGGCCGAATCCCTCAAATCCATCGAATGAGAAAAACCGCGCTGCCGGAAACGAACCGGCAGCGCGGTACAGACTGTCAAAAACCTGCTTAGCCGAAAGTTTCGGAGGGAAGGAAAGTGTGAAAGGAAACCGTCAGGGTTTCCTTTCACGTTCCATCACCCGCCGCAGCGGCAGAATTGCAAAATAAGATACAGCAAAATTATGTTTTGCAATTCTGAAAGCAGCTTTGGCGAAAAAGGCCCGAAGGGACTTTTTGACAAGCCTTACGGATGCGGCGTGCCCCTTGCGGGTTGTGAGCGCCTAAGGCAGCTGCGGGTATTGCAGTGGTGATTCGGCGGCGCAAGGTTATCAGAATTGTCATTCCGGGGAGCAAAGCGACGTGGGAATCTCGCAGAACCCGGTCGGATCACAGGGTACTTCTGGCGAAAACGTAACTGCCTTCCGAGATTGCCACGTCGGCCTTCGGCCTCCTCGCAATGACAAATCTGGAGGCTTCACGCCATAGAATCCATGCGGCACATGCTGCCAGCCTGCAAGGCGCTCAATGAGCACCGCTGCAGACGCAATCGGTGCGTACTGTTTTTAACGTCAGCCTGTACCGGTCGGCAGTACCGCGCCGGGCCCGGCTGTCCGCTCCCCACAATGGCATGTGCGGTCAGTGGCGCTTAATCCCATTTTTCCGCCAGCAGGAAATCGCGGAGATTCCGGTGCTTGATGCCGTCGCGGCTGCGGTCAAATTCCGTCCAGCGAGACGACATATT
>VOFB01004561.1_pt1 | contig 19689 bp, 39 predicted proteins | sample 5384141 | NCBI WGS metagenome assembly VOFB01 (sample SAMN12384721, study PRJNA508395) | human gut metagenome | isolation source: healthy gut A | host: Homo sapiens | reverse complement strand
ACTATCTTCTATTCTATTAAACTCTAATGATTCTATAATCGCAAAAGATTTATCAAATGCATCTAATATTTCGTTCAAGAGTTCTTGGCTTATTTGAGAGTTGTTACTTTTGTAGTAAATGCTTAAATACATTCTATATTTTGAATATACTTCATCAAAGTTTAGACTAATATTTTCTTTGTCTAAAATAACTTTGGCAATATGAATGTAAAATGCTTTTATAAAAACATAAGTTAATGTTTTATCAATGTTTTGGTTTTCATTAAATTCCTCTAATATGTTATAAATACTATCTTCACTTAAGTCAAATAGTTCACTTGCAAAATCATTTGTTAAAATATTCTTCATTTCTATCTCTCCCTTATAACTAACCATTCTCATAACTTAAATTATGAGTACCTAATTTTCCCATTCTCCTGAACTTTCTTTTTAGCAAAGTAAAATATTTTCTAAAATTAATTTTATTTATAATATATCCTAATACACATCCAAATATAATTAATAAAATTCTCAATTCTATTGCAGTACTTGTATCAAATAAAGCCGAAGCAGAACTAATTGCATTTACAGTAATAAATATTACTTGATACTTATAATCATTTATAAACGTATAAATATAATTTAAAATTATTGTAACAATCACATCATATTTTTCTGGTACCAATGCTTGAATAATATAGCAAAAACAATTGAACCAATTATTGTTGAAATTATTCTACTTATAAATCTTTTTTGAGTATTAGAAAAATCAATTTGTGTTAAAGACATAACAGACATTGAAATCCACATAGTCTTTTTAACACCAAACAATGTACCAATCAACATCGCAATACTTACACCAATAGCCATCTTTAAAGCTATAATAAACCTATTTGATGTTATACTCATACTCTTAAATGCTTGCTTAATTGTATCATGCTCCTTATTTGAATTTTTATTTTTTAAAATAATATACTAATGACACTATTACTCCACCTATAAGCAAACTTAACATTCTAGTTACAAAATCATGACCCTCTGCGGGATTTGACTGATTAAAAATGTAACATAAAAGAAATGGCATATACGCCTTATATTCTGGTTTTGCTGATGGAATGTACATAATTAAGAATATTGTAATAAAGTTTACAATCAAACCTATTACTGGATTTATTTGAGCCAACTTATTTGAAAATCCTATTTGTAAAAAAACATCAAAACAATAACAAATGGTGCTTGTTTTATATTAATTCCTATATCCATATACCAATACATCATAGTTCCAATTAATACACATACCCATGTCAAAGAATTATTTGTACCAAATATTTGTGAAAATACGCCTACAAATAATGTAATAAAACCAACTTTAATAAATTAGAAAATATACTTTTACGTGTTATTTTTTGCATAAAATACCTTCTTTCTCACAAAAATTATGGCTAATATTTACAAAAAAATTAGCACTCTGCAAAAACGACTGCTAATATTTTATACCTATTTTTAGCAGTTGTCAATTCAAAGTGCTAAATATTCACATAAATTTCACATTTAACTTTTCTATTTTCCCATTCACCATTAACATATCTTTCCATATTATTGATTAATCAAATTTATCCCTTTGATTGTTGGATACAGTAACTTTATAAAATCTGTTGCATCTTGTTTTGAGCCAACAACACTCCCATAATGAACTGGTATAGCAAATTTAGGTTTTATAATATTTATTAATTGTGCTGCCTCTTTAAAAATCCATTGTATATGTCCCACCAACTGGAACAAACGCAACATCACATTTTACTTTTTATTTTCTTCAGTAATATCAGTATCTCCTGCTATATAATACCTAACACCCTTTATTTCTATAATATAGCCTAGCCAATTATTTTCTTTTGGGTGAAAAGGCTTATTTGTATTATATGCTGGAACTGCCTCAACTTTTATTCCATCAATAATTTCTGTATCTCCTGAATCAAGCGTAAAAATGTTTTCTTGATTTATTCCTTTTTCAAGTAATTTAGGTAATAAATCATCAGGAATAACAAAAATAGAATTAAATTTTCTTACTTTATCTATATCATCTTCAGAATAATGGTCATAATGGTCATGTGTTATAAAAATTATATCTGCATCATTATAATTTTTATCTATATGATATGGATCTATATAAATAATTTTTTCTTTATTTATTTTTATACAACTATGGTATAAAACCTCTATATTATCAAGAATATTTATCATTTCTACTACCTCCATTTTTAGATATTATAATATAAATAAATATACAAAACAAATTATTCTTCTTTTATAGCTATTATCAATTCATTTGGTTGTACCATCATATTTGCATTTTTATATGTAAATCTTGCATGAGAAAAATAAACTTTATAATTTTTATTTTCTAATTTAGTACGTGTCAAAGATAAAAATTTATCAGTATCTTGTTCAGATAAATTATTTTTTACTCTTATTGAGTTTGATAATTCTATTCTTTTTAAAATTTGCTTCTTTTAATTTTCCCAGTTGTTTCTCTGTCTTTTCTAAATTTTCTGATATTGGATAAACTGGTGTAAGAACGCAATTACCTTCTAAAGCCAATTTTCTGCTACTATCATCATTTCTTTTGAAATTTTAAACTTCCACATATTGTTATTACTTTCATTTTTTATATCTTCCCTACAACTTACTATCTACATAATATATTTTTCTGTATAATTTTCTTTAAATTCTATTGATTCATTCTCATTCATGCTACTTACCTCCATTTCTAATCGTTCAATCGTTCAACCTTATTATAAATTATACAAGATATATTTTAAAATTTTGCTTTTAATTGGTCGTATTGCTTTGGTTTTGTGCAATTATGTAGAGGAAATCTTTTTATATTCTATTTTCAAAGCTCTCCTCTTTCCTTTTAACTATATTCTATATTTTAAATTATTGGACATATTTTATTATGTATTCTTTTTACTTTTTTGAAGCTAATTCGTAATATTCTTTAGCATCATTCATAGTATAAAAATAATTAATATTATTAAATTCATAGTCTTTCCAAATTTCTTTTATCTTTTCTTTAACACTTTTGTTATTTATTAGATCTTCATTTTTTCAATTCATTAATTTAACTGATTTTACGTCTAGTACATTCATATTATCAAATAGTTATTTTTACTTATATCTTCAGTTTTTATTTTCAATTTTTATACATATAATTGTCTATAAAAAGCATAATCATTATAGAGTCTATCATCAGAATAAATTTCTAATTTTCTATATCTATTCATGTATAATTCAAACCAAATCTTATCTTCAATTAAATGAGCATAATATCCTAAAACTATCTCATTAAAATTATCTTGTAAGAGAAGAAACTTATTTAAGTCTATATTTTGGTCAATTTCAAAATGTGATAATTTTCTTTCATGTAAAATTAATTTTAGTACATCTGGTAAAATCGATCCTACAAAAATAAATCTCCTAATTGTAATTCTTCTTTAACCTTTTTTAGAAATTGCAATGTGCATTTTCAAAGAACTCATTATTATTGTCACCTCCTAATCTATATAACTCAATATTGTATTCAAATATATAAAATTATCAATTTAAAAGAAGCTAATTTATTTTTAATTTAAACTAGCTTCCATGTATTTATAAATAAGCTTTTAATATTAATATTTTTTAGTCAAAATTCAATTATTTAAATCTTATTAAATATTCATCCATTTTTTCAACAAACTCTTCATTGTTTTTTGTTTGAGTCATTTGACTAATTACTTGTTCTGTTACATCAGCAACTGGCATACTATTCATTGCTTTTCTTAATGCAAATACAGTATCTTTTTTCTTGTTTTGTCAATAATAGGTCTTCCCTTCTTGTTCCTGATTTATTTATATCTATTGCTGGGAAAATACGTTTTTCAGATAATTTTCTGTCTAAATGTACTTCCATATTACCAGTACCTTTAAATTCTTCGAATATAACATCATCCATTCTGCTACCAGTTTCTATTAATGCTGTAGCTAATATTGTTAAACTGCCTCCAAATTCAATATTTCTAGCAGCTCCAAAGAATTTCTTTGGTTTATGTAATCTTTGCTGGATCAATACCACCTGATAAAGTTCTTCCTGATGATGGAATTACTAAGTTATATGCTCTTGATAATCTTGTTAAGCTATCTAATAATATAACTACATCCTTACCTTGCTCTACCATTCTTTTAGCTCTTTCTAATACCATTTCTGCAACTTTTACATGATGATCTGGTAATTCATCAAAAGTTGAATGTATTACTGACCTTTATTGATCTTTTCATATCTGTAACTTCTTCTGGTCTTTCATCAATTAGTAAAACAATTAATTCTACATCTGGATTGTTCAGACTTATACTATTAGCAACTTTTTTCAAAAGAGTTGTTTTCCTACTTTAGGTGGAGCAACAATCATACCTCTTTGTCCTTTTCCTATTGGGCACATTAAATCTATTATTCTAGTTGCGTATTCATTAGAAGTTGTTTCTAATCTTAATTTTTGGTTAGGATATATCGGAGTAAGCTCATCAAATCTTTTTCTTCTCATTGCTTTTTCAGGATGTTCGCCATTTACTTCACCGACAAAAATTAATGATGGAAATTTTTCGCCTTCTCTATATCTTGAAATTCCTTTTATGATATCTCCTGTATCTAGTTTAAATCTACGAATTTGAACCATAGATACATATACATCTTTATCACTTGATAAGAAGTTATCACCTCTTAAGAAGCCATATCCATCAGGTAAAATATCAAGAATTCCTTCAGCTATTGCATCACCATCATTTGTTAATTTATAATCAACAATTGGTTCTCCATTAGAATCATAGTGTTTTTCTACATTTTCTTCTTTTGATTTAGAATTACTAATATTTTCAAGTTTTCTTCTTTTTAGAAGATATTATTACTTTATTTAAAATTTCAATTAATTCATCTTTTTTAGTTTTGAAATATTCTTTATATTATTTTCTTTAGCTAGTGCTTTTAGTTCTACTAATGTCATTTTTTCTAATTCAGACATAAAATACCTCCTATTTTCTAGTTTTTATATATTAATTATTATTATATTGTTTCTGGGAATTTTTACGAATAAAATTATAACAAAGTAATTATAACATAATTATAAAAAATAAATACAAGGAATGCATTATAATTACATTCCTTGATCCATATATACTTTTTCATTTGGGTAATACATATCTAATTTTTCTCTAGCTGTTTGTTCTATAAATTCTAATGAGTTAACATCATCTTTCTTTTTAGCTAATTCTTCTTTTGTTTCTTTTTTCTTGTGATATTTGTTCATTTAATTTTTGATTTTGATCATTATATTGATTTAAAGTTTTTGTTGGTTCACTAATGTAACCACTGTATATATAGTTACTCCTAATATTATTAACTTTTTTATATTTTTTTTATTTTTTTCATCAGTTATTCTCTCCAATTCTAATGTAAAATTCCTTACGGACACTATAATTATATTATTCTACATTTTTCTAAAAACCCTTGTTATATTTCAACTTTTTGAATTATTTTTAACTTTTTATTTTTTTTTCATCAATAAATTTATATTTTTGTAGCAATTTGTAAAATTTTTTCTGATATTGATAAAAAATAAATGAAATTGGTTTGAAAAATATTTTACAGATAAATTTATATAAATATTTAAATGGGAATATAATTATAGATATTATTTTTATTATAATGTTTTTAAAATAAAATAATATTAACAGAAACTTTTACAATATATTTACTTAGTGTAAGTATATAGATTGTAAAACCTAATATAATACTTACAAACATATATATACGAATTTCACCATTATTAAATATAAAATAAAATATAAGATTAATAAACCCTGTTAATAACCAAAAAACATACATCTTCAATATATGTCATAAAAAATCTTTTGTATTAAAAGATTTTCGCAATATTCTAAAAAATCAAATAATAGACCAATACTAATGCCATTTAGTAAGAAAATTAAAAATAAATGTGCTTGATTTATAACCATTTTTTCACACCTTTACTTCAAATTTATTTGAAAATTTTATTATAATACTAGTCTTATTTTTATCTGAGTTTTTATTTTCACTATATGTCATTGAACAAATATCCCCTTCAACAATTGTTTCAGATGTGTCTATATTTAATTTATTAATTCTAAGATTTTCACCTTTTACTGTTAATAACCCTAATTCTGTTTCAATTATTACAACCTGATCATCAAAACTTAATACATCTAAAACTCCTGAAACGTTCAATTTTTCTCGATTTTCTAAAAATAAGATTTTGTATCACACTCGTATTGTTATTATTTATTAATTTTCTTTCATCAATAGTCATCTTATAAATCCTCCTTGCTAATATATAATTAAACCTGCTATTTATATATATTCAAGGTTTGTCTTATTAGAACTATCCTCAAAAAATTACTTGATGTAGTACATTTAAAATATCTTCGCCTAATTCGTTCTTGGAAGTTAATGTCATTTTAGTTTCATCAATTTCAACATTAAGTAATTCTATATTGTTTTCATGTATGAATTTCAAAATTTTTTCTATAATTTCATAATTATTTATAATTTTATTTCCTATAATCGAAATTCTAGAAACCTCTTTCCTTTTTACAATACTTTTTATATTGTTATCTTCTATTTCTTTTGAAATTTTTGTTCCTATTTCATTATTAGTTGCTTTAGAAAAAGTAGATTGTGTAACTATTGGTATAGAAAAATTTTTCTGCTATTTTTACACATCTATTATGCAAAACTTTAGCGCCTTCATTAGAAAGTTCACTCATTTCTTTATATGATATATTTTTTAATCTTTTGGCAGATTTTACTTTATTGGGATCAGCTGTATATACTCCATCAACATCAGAAAATATATAACATTTTTTTTAGTTTTTAATGCAGCAAGAGCTACAGCAGTAGTATCTGATCCGCCTCTTCCTAAAGTTGTTATATCTCCATTTTGTTTATTCCTTGAAATCCTGCTATTATAACTATTTTTCCTTTTTCTAATTCTTGTTTAATTTTTTTAGTATCTATATATTTTATATTAGAGTTTTCTGTTTTATCTTCTGTATATATTCCAGCCTGCCATCCAGTTAAAGATATTGACGGATATCCCATATAATTTAATAACATGCTTAATTTTGATATTGATATTTGTTCTCCTGTACTTAGCAATGTCGCTAATTCTCTGGGATATTTTTGCGGAACTAGATTGTTAGTTTCTTGTATCAATTTATCTGTTGTTTTTTTCCTTGTGCTGATAATACAACAACAACCTTTTTGTTCTTATCATATATTTTTATTATTCTTTTTAGCTACTAATTCTAGTTTTTTCGTTATCTGCAAGTGAACTACCACCAAATTTTTTAAACAATAATCTTATTCATTTGTTCACCTCATCTTTTTTTATAACAAATAATTTAATTATAAATTACTTCTTTTTATATTATATGTTTTTAATATTTTGAAGTGATACTTTAAAATAACAGCACAGTAAAATTATTAACAAAAATGAAGGATATATTGTAAGCTTATTAAAATATAAAAAAATGGATTCTGTATTATACAAAATCCATTTTTTAATTAATATTAAATTAAGATTTATTTTATATTCATTTTTAGATAACTTTCTATAAAGCCATCAATTTCTCCATTCATAACAGCTTCAACATTTCCAACCTCATAATTAGTTCTATGGTCTTTTACCATTGTATATGGGCAAAACACATATGAACGTATTTGACTTCCCACGCTATATCTTTTTGTTCTCCTTGGATATTGTTTATTTTTCTTGATGTTCTTTTTCTTTTAAATCAACTAATTTTTGACATTAACATTTTCATTGCTGTTTCTCTATTTTGTAATTGTGAACGTTCAGATTGACAAGCTACAACTATATTTGTTGGAATGTGGGTTATTCTTACAGCTGAAGATGTTTTATTTATGTGTTGTCCTCCTGCCCCAGAAGCTCTATAAGTGTCTATTCTTAAATCGTCTGGATTTATTTCTATTTCAATATTATTCTCAATTTCAGGTAATATGTCAACAGAAGCAAAAGATGTATGTCTACGTCCTCCAGCATCAAAAGGTGATATTCTAACTAATCTATGAATTCCTTTTTCAGATTTCAAATAACCATAAGCATTTTCTCCTATAATTTCAAATGTAACACTTTTTAAGCCTGCCTCTTCTCCATCTAAATAGTCAAGTTCTTTTAATTCAAAATTGTTTTATTTGCCCATCTGGTATACATTCTGTATAACATTTCTGCCCAGTCTTGTGATTCTGTTCCACCTGCTCCAGGGTGTATTGTAACAATTGCATTATTGTTATCATATTTTCCTGAAAGGATCGCAGAAACTTCTAGTTTTTTCTACTTCTTTCTCAAGTTTTTCGTGTTTTTCAATAGTTCTTTTTGCTAATTCATCATCATTTTCTATTGCTAGAAGTTCAGATAATTCAATTAAATTTTGAACTTCTGTTTCAACACTTTTAAAAGATAAATATTTTGATTTTAATCTTTTAATTTGTGCTAATACTTTAGCAGAATTGTCTGAATTTTCCCAAAAATGTTCTTTTTTAATGTTTGATTTTCTAAGTCTTTTAACTCATTTTCAGCTTTAGAAATGTCAAAGAGATTCACCCAAATCTGTAATTTTTTTATGTATTGTTTCTAATGTTTTAGAATTTTCTTCTAATTCTATCATTTCTATCACTCCCTGTCTTATACATCTTTTATAATATACCGCTTTTTATTAATAGTCAATACTATTGAAAATCTGTAATATCTATCCAATTATCTAAAAATTCTCTTTCTTCTTCTTTGTCATAAGTTTTTCTGACTGCTGCTATTGAATCAATTTTGAATTTCAATTTTGTTTTCTCCTGTTTTTTACAATACATATCTACATATTTATTTGCTAAATCTTGCATTCCATGCATAGAAAATATTAAAAATGTATTAGCAATATCTGCTGAACTGTTACCTTGTGTTGCATGTGCCCAATCTATTACTGAATATTCTCCATTTTCTTTTATTATTATATTACTTGGTATAAAATCTCCATGACATAATTTATTATGATTTTCATTCCTTCTAGTCTTTGCAATATATCATATTTTACATTTTCATCAATACTACTGTCATCTTCTAGTTTTCTTTTATATTTATCTTTTGTTCTATTTAATAATGGAACTTTTTTTAGACAATATTTCTAATTGAATATTTACAAATAAATCTAAATATTCTTCTTCTTTTCAGGATGTTGTTTCATTAATACATCAAGTGGTGTACCATCTATATATTCTGTAACTAAAGCCCATCTATTTTGGACTTTAGTTACTTCTATTAATTTGATATACTTAAATCTGTATTTTCTTCTACTCTTGATTGAATTAATGCTTCGTTTAAAACATTTGCTTTTGAGTAATTTTCAACAAATAATTTTATTGTTTTGTCATTATCTCTATATACTGTTTTTGTATTTCTTCCTGCTATTGGATTACTTAAATTAAGTTCCATTATCTTTCACCTCCATAATATGCTTTTAAATATAATTCTTTTATTTCACTAATTAATGGATATCTTGGGTTTGCTCCTGTACATTGGTCATCAAATGCTTTTTCACTCATTTCATCTAATGTAGCTAAAAAGTCTTCTTCGCTTATTCCATATTCTCTAATTGTTTTCTTCATTCCAACTTTTTCTTTTTAATTCATCTATTTTTTTGAATTAATTTTTCTAATTTCTCTTCGTCATTTTTTTCTCCTTGAATTCCTAAAGCTTCTGCTATTTGTGCATATCTTCTTAAAGTATGTGGATGGTCATATTGTGGGAATGTTCCCATTTTATTTGGAACTTCTGCACTGTTAAATCTCATAACTTCATCTAATACTAATCCTACTGTTACTCCATGTGCTAAATGATGATATGCTCCTAATTTATGTCCCATTGAGTGACATATTCCCAAAAACGCATTTGCAAAAGCCATACCTGCCATTGTTGCAGCATTTGCCATTTTTTCTCTAGCTTCTGGATCGTTTGCACCATTTTCATAAGCTCTTGGCAAATATTCAAAAATTATTTTTATAGCTTCTAAAGCAAGTCCATCTGTAAATTCTGTTGACATCATAGATACATATTGCTTCTATTGAATGTACTAAGGCATCTATACCTGAAGCTGATGTTAAACCTTTGGAATATTCATCATCATATTACTATCAACTATTGCCATATTAGGTAATAATTCATAATCAGCAAGTGGATATTTAATACCTGTTGATTCATCAGTAATTACAGCAAATGGTGTAACCTCTGAACCTGTACCTGCTGATGTTGGAACAGCTATAAAATAAGCTTTTCTCCCATTTTAGGGAATGTATATACTCTTTTTCTTATATCCATAAATCTCATAGCCATATCTAAGAAATCGATTTCTGGATGTTCATATAAAACCCACATAATTTTTGCAGCATCCATCGCAGAACCACCACCAACAGCGATTATACAATCTGGTTTAAATCTATCAATTATTGCGGCTCCCTCTTTTGCACAAGCAAGTGTTGGGTCTGGTGCTACATCTGCAAATGTTTCGTGTTCAATTCCCATTTCATCTAATTTATCTGTTACAACTTTTGTATAACCATTTTCATATAAAAATTTGTCTGTTACTATAAATACTCTCTTTTTATTGAGTACATTTCCTAATTCTTCTAAGGCTACTGGTAAACAACCTTTTTTGAATATATACCTTTTCAGGTGCTCTAAACCAAAACATATTTTCTCTCCCTCTCTGCAACTGTTTTTATATTTATTAAATGTTTAATTCTACATTTTCTGAAACAGAGTTTCCACCCCAAGTTCCACATCCTAATGTTAAAGATGGTGCTAATTTAAATTGTATATATCCCCTATTCCACCTTGTGATGATGGTGTGTTTAGAAGAACTCTACAAGTTCTCATTTTATTATAAAATTTTTCAATTTTGTCTTGGGCTGTAAGTGGGTTTGCATATAATGAAGATGTATGTCCTATTCCCCCATCTTCTATTAGTTGATAAGCTTTTTCCATTGCATCTTCAAAATTTGTAGCCTTATACATTGCTAATACTGGTGAAAGTTTTTCATGTGCGAATTCTTCTGATAGTTCAACACTTTCTACTTCTCCAATTAATATTTTTGTTTCTTCTGGTACTTCCACATCTGCTAGTTTTGCTATTGTATATGCTGATTGTCCAACTATTTTAGCATTTAAAGCACCATTTATAATAATTGTTTTACGTACTTTTTCTGTTTCTTCTGGAGTTAATATATAACATCCTCTTTTAACAAATTCTTTTTTTACACTATCATAAATTTTCTCACTTACAATTACAGATTGCTCTGATGCACAAATCATTCCATTGTCAAATGTTTTTGAATGTATAATTGAGCTTACTGCAAGTACAATATCTGCACTTTCGTCAATTACTGCTGGTGTATTTCCTGCACCAACTCCTAATGCTGGTTTCCCACTTGAATATGCTGATTTTACCATTCCTGGTCCACCTGTTGCCAAAATAATATCTGCTGATTGCATTAATAAATTTGTAAGTTCTAATGAAGGAACATCTATCCAGCTTATTATTCCTTCTGGTGCACCTGCTTTTACTGTTTGCTTCTAGAACTATTTTCGCCGCTTCAATTGTAGATTTTTTGCTCTTGGATGTGGGCTTATTATAATTCCATTTCTTGTTTTTAAAGAAATTAAAGTTTTAAATATTGCTGTAGATGTTGGGTTTGTTGTAGGAATTACAGCCGCAATTACACCAACAGGTTCAGCTATTTTCTTTATGCCATAACTTTTATCTTCTTCTATTATTCCACATGTTTTTTCATTTTTATATTTATTATATACATATTCTGCTTTGCATAATGATTTTTATTACTTTATCTTCTACTATTCCCATTCCAGTTTCTTGAACTGCCATTTTAGCAAGTGGTATTCTTGATTGGTTTTGTGCTATTGTCTGCTGCTTGAAAAATTTTATCTACTTGTTCTTGAGAATATTTTGCAAATTCTGTTTGGGCTTTTTTTTACTTGTTTTATTGTTTTTTCAAGCATTTCAACACTATCAACAATCTCGTGTTTTTCTTCCATTTACACTTCCTCCTTATGTGTTTTTGATGTAATCATCATATCAAAAAAGCAAACAAATTTACAACAGTTATTCTAAAATAAATAAAATTATATGAGAAAACTTTTCTTATACTTGTGTTATACAATAAATTGTTATATAATATATTTTGTATAACTTGTAGGTATATATTCAAATAAACAAAGGAGGACATTATTATGTCAGGTTTATGTCTAAACACAGGTGCTGAATTAGCATATTTCTCAAGATTAAGAAATGAGGAATTTTACTCTAATTCAGAAGCTTGTGATATTATTCTTTTAATTAGACAAGAATATGAAAACAACATGGATGAATATCCATTAAAAGATGATCCTATAGCTTTAGGATTTTTTGTATGAAGACGCAGATTAGTAATATAACTGCAAAAATAAAAAGGTGTGTTTTTATAAACACGCCTTTTTATTTGCTAATTCACAAATCAAATCTGCTTGCGACTTTCTATTCCTATTGAATCACTATTAATACAAATATCATAATTTGCAGGATCTTTCCATTCTTTTTTCTGTGTAATATTTATAATGATTTGCTCTTAATTTATTTATTCTAGTAATTTTTTTCAGCTTTTATTTTTATCTAATTTATAATACTCTGTAGCTCTGTTTATTTTATCTTGAATACTACTATCTATAAATATTTTTAAGACATTTTCCTTATCTTTTAATATAAAATCTGCGCATCTTCCTACAATTACACATGATTCATTATTTGCAACTTCTTCGATAAGTTCAGATTCTTTTTATGAATAAATCATCTGAATTGTTAAGTCCTGAATATCCGTTATTAAGTATCTCTAAAATGTTCTTTTTTTTGCTCATTGTCTTCAATATATTTTTCAGATAATCCAGTATCTTCAGCTAATTTTTCTACAAATTCTTTATCATATAATTTTATACCTAATTTTTTTCTGCTACTAATTTACCTATATATCTACCACCAGATCCATATTCTCTTGAAATTGTGATTACTATATTTTTATCTAAATGGTTATTAGTTATTACATCTTGTTTTGATGAGATGTCTTCTGCATTACCATTTTTTAAATTTCTAATTTCTTTTATTAAGAAAATAGTTGCTAAAATAAATGCCAATCCATCTGCTACTGGCCCTGCAAATAAAACACCTGTAATTCCAAAAATATGGCTAAGTATTATCATTGCAGGTATTAAAATAACAATTTGTCTTGAAAGTGATAATATCGCACTTTTTTCCACTTTTTCCAATTGCTTGGAAAAATATACCAGAAGGAATTTGAATTCCATTAAATATACATAATAATGGATATGTTCTAAATGCTAAGCAAGCAAATTCCATATAATTTTCATCACCACTACCAAATATTAAGATTAATTTATCTGGTATTGTTTGGAATAATATAAATGCAATAGTACTAATTATAACACTTGAACCTAATACAATCTTTAATGCTTTTTTACTCTATCATATTTTCTCGCACCATAATTATAACCAAATATTGGTTGGCTACCTGCTGCAATTCCTATAATCATACTATTTAAAATTTGATTTATCTTCATAACAATTCCTAATACTGTTATAGGAATTTCCGCACCATATTTGCTGTTTGCACCATATTTTCCTAATAAATTATTTTCAGCAGTCATAACACATACAAAACTCATTTGTGTTATGAAGCTACTTATTCTAATGTAGAAATTTTTCCACATACATTAGCTTCTAATTTTAAATTTTCTTTTTATTATTTTTATAGATTTAAATCTTTTTATATATGCCATATTTAAAACAAATGTTAATATTTGGCTTATAACTGTAGCTATAGCTGCACCCTCAACACCTTTGTGAAAAACAAAGATAAATATTGGGTCTAATATTGTATTTAATATTGCTCCACTTACCATTGTAACCATTGAATATTTAGGGCTACCATCAGCTCTAATTATTGAATTTAAAGTTGTTCCTACCATTGAAAAAGGAAGACCTATTGCAATTATTCTACCATATGCAATTGCATATTCCTTTAAATTTTCTGTACAGCCAAATAATTTTAAAAATTGTGGTAAAAATGCTAATGTAATTAAACAAAATAAAATTGATATTATTGCTGAAAGCATTATACCATTTCAATACCTGTTTCAGCTTCTTTTTTCTTTTTTTCTCCAAGTTTTAAACTCAAATATGCTGAAGCCCCATCTCCTAATAATAATGAAAAAGCTAATCCAATCATTACTAATGGAAATACAACATTTGTGGCTCCATTTCCTAAATATCCTACTCCCTGACCTATAAATATTTGGTCTACAATATTATATAATGAATTTACTAACATTGATATAATACATGGGATTGAAAATTTTTCTAATTAATTTTCCTATTTTTCTGTTCCTAAAATGTTTTCAGTTTGTTCCATCTTAATTAAAATTTCTCCTTTCGTATTTTTTTGCAACTATACTATTATATACTTAAAAATCGGCAATGTCAAATATTCAACATATAAAAAATATCAAATCTTAATCATTCTAAGACTTGATATTTAAGCGCTATATAACATTTTTAAAGCTTTCTAAGAGTTTCATAAATTTTTTTAGTATTCTGTACCAGATTCATTTTTACTTGCATGGCTATTATTATTATCTGTAGTATTTTTGTACTTGTGTTTGCATCAGAGGAGCTATTAGTGTCATTTTTCTTATTTGTATTCAAAAGAATTTGTTGTATTTTATAAGTATTATTATTTGTATTAATATGTGTTGTATTTGTTGTATTATTCTGGTTATTAGTGTTTGTTTTATGTTTATTTTCATTTGTTGTAACATTATTAGTTATTGTAGTGTTAGTTGGTTCTGTTGTTCGTGCAGGTTCTTTTCGTCTATTTCATTTGTAATTCCTTTTATAATTTCTGTTACATTTTTATTTGTATCAGTTGTTGTATTTGATTGTAGTTCACTTCCTGAATGTTTATCACATGTACCAGGAGCTGTAAACCATAAGAAATATTCTGTATATGTTGTTTTTACATCCAGTTGTTGCCTTTTGACCTGTTTCTGCACATATTGTTGCTGTTGTAATTCCTGTAGGTTTCTCAAATTGTGCTGTTTTCAAACCTGAATGTATCCTTGACATTACATTTGCCCAAATTAAGCCTGCTGGATTTCTTTGATTAAAATTAACACTTTCATTTTGATCATATCCAAACAAGTTACAGCTGTATAATATGGTGTAAATCCACAAAGCCATCTATCATAATTTTCATCTGTTGTACCTGTTTTTCTTTGCAACATCTACTCCATTTATTTTACAATATGTAGCTGTTCCATTATCTCCTAAAACAGGTTGTGTTAATAATTCTTTAACTATATATGCAACTTCTTTAGAAAATACTCTTTTCTTCTTTTGCTTTGTTTTTATTATTGTTGTACCATTTGATGTATTTATTTTTGTATAAAATGTTGGTTCTATATATTCTCCGTCATTTGCTATTGTTGAATACGCACCTGCCATCTGCAAGGGACTGATACCTTTTCAAGTCCTCCTAGTGAAAGTGGTAAACTATTGGCTTTGTTTGTTAAAGTTGTTACCCCCATCTTTTCCATATATTTTATTGATGTTTTTGGCTTTATCTTTTCCATCATTTCAACAAATGGTATATTTTGTGAAGATTCTACTGCTCTTCTAACTGTAATATTTCCAAGACTTTTACTATAATCTACTGGATGATATGAATTTTCAAAATCTTGCTCAGTATCATCAAAGATTGTTGATGCTGTAAATATTTTTTATCAATTCCAGGAACTAATACAGCTATTGGTTTTATTGCAGATCCTGTTTGCCTTACACTTTGTGTTGCTCTATTAAAAGTTCTAGGTTCTGTCTTTTTTTCCTAATCCACCTGTACATGCTAAAACTTGTCCCGTTTTATGGTCCATTACTACCATAGCGACTTGTGATGTGTCTTTTCCATTTTGTTGAAGCCAATATATATTTTTTCTTTGTTGATTCTTTTTCTGTTTCATCTTGGATATTACTATCTTGTGTACTATATATAGTAAGTCCAGCCATATTTATATAATTACTTGCAAATGTATCTGAAATTTTATATTTATTTTTTATATCATTTGCTATTTCTGTAATCATTGCATCTGTATGGTAAGAATATACTCCATCACTAATTGCTGTTACTTCTCCATTTTTAAATTTTAAACCATTTTCTACTTCTTGAATTGCACTGTTATATTCATCATCTGAAATATATTTTAACTCTTTCATTTTACTTAATACTGTTTTGGTTCTAGTTTTTATCTTATCTGTATTATCCTTATCTACAAATGGATTGTAAAATTTGGTGAATGATTTATGCCTGCTAAAAATGCACATTCTGCTATATCTAAATTAGAAACATGTTCATCAAAATAGTATTTTGCTCCATTTTCGACTCCATATATACTAGGTCCAGTATATATAACATTTAAATAACTTGTAATTATTTCGTTTTTGAAAGTGCAGTTTCTAATATCCATGCTTTCCACCATTCTTTTACTTTTCTTGTAATACTATCTGTTGAGTCACCAGTTATATTTTTAACTAATTGTTGTGTTATAGTACTTCCTCCAAATGATGATGATCCAAAATGTATAATATAAGAAAATATTGCTGATGCCGTTCTTTTGTATCAATTCCACTATGTTTGTAAAATCTTTCATCTTCTATAGAAATATATGCATTTTTTAAGTTTTCGGTATTTCCTCTGATGTCACATTTTTCTTTTTTTCTTTCATCTCCAAGTTTAGCAATAGTTTGACCATCTTTATCAACAACTGTTGAACTTTCATTTTTACCATCTCTACCGATAATTTTTTCCATGTGTTTGCAGATATTCTAGTGATATTCCTAATATTAATATAACAATTATAATTAAACTTATAATTACTTTTTAAATTTATTTTTCTTATTTTTAGTCTTCTTTATATTTTCGCTATTTTTGTCTTTATTATTTTTCTTCATATTTCTAAGTGCCTTAGGAATTTCATCATCTTCTGAATGCTTACTTTTTCTTTTTTCATCATATCACTTCTTTCTTTTAAAAAGCATTTTTAGTATATCCTAAAAATATTAAAAATCAAAGTATATCATTTATTATATTTTATTGCGCAAAATTTAAATTTCTTATTGTATTGCTTCTTTGTTTGATATATAATTACAAAAACAAAGGAGATTGATACATATGATAAACAGAAATGATAATCCAGACTTTTAAATGCTTTTTTAGATTATTCTACTATAATTCTAAATAAGTCACCTAATAGTGTAAAAGAATATAATTACGATTTAGCTATGTTTTTTAAAATTTATAAAGATACATTTTAAATTAACTAATGAAACTGACTTTAAAAATATCAAAATTGATGATTTAACAATTAATGATATAAATAAAATTAAAATTGATGATATTCATTCATTTTTGGGATATTTAACTACTGAATACCACAGTAAAGCCTCTACACGTGCAAGAAAAATATCAACAATACGTATATTTTTTAAATATTTATCTCAAGAAGCTAGTAAAGAATTTACTATTGATCATAATCCTGCTTTGACTTTAAAAACTCCTAAAAAAGAAAAAGATTGCCAAAATATTTATCACTTGATGATAGTAGAAAATTACTTGATGCATCTGGAAATGAAGACAATCCAAATTATGAAAGAGATTTTGCTATTATTACTTTATTTTTAAATTGTGGTATTCGTCTTTCTGAATTAGTTGGGATTAATCTTACAGATATTGACTTAAAAGATTGTAAACTTACAGTAGTTGGAAAAGGAAACAAAGAAAGAACAATATATTTAAATAAAGCTTGTTTAAAAGCTATTTCTGAATATTTAGAAGTTAGACCTAAACAACGGAGTTCAACATGATAGTAAACATTCTGAAAATGCACTATTTTTAAGTAAAAGAAAAACTAGAATTAGTAATAGAACTGTTCAATACATTGTAAACCAAGAATTAAAACGTGCTGGTCTTGACTCTAATAAGTATTCTGTTCATAAATTAAGACATACAGTCGCTACTTTAATGTATCAATATGGTCAAGTTGATATACGTGCTTTGCAAGAAATCCTTGGTCATGAAAGTATTTCTACAACTGAAATTTATACACATGTTAGTAACGAACAAGCTCGTGATGCATTAGATAGAAATCCTTTAGCTACTTACTAATTTATATATTAATTATTCATATATAAGTCAAAAAAGAAAAACGAAAATTTAATAAATTTCCGTTTTTCTTTTAAATTTATAATGATGTTTTTACCCTATCATTCTACTATTAATCTTTTTTCCAATAATATAATTTTGCTTCTGGCAATAAATCTTTTAAATATATAACATTTTCATTTTTTTATCTTTAATTTTTCATATTTGGAAAAGTTAGTACCATTTTTTCATCATTACCACAAATTTGAATAATTTTAGCTAGTACTTTATTTTGTTTTACATAGTCATATTGCTTTTATATTTATTATAATCTCTTTCACTTACATTAATATTATTGTCAATTACCATTCTTGCTATAAATTGTTCTTGTGCAAATATTGTAGCAACACAGTCAATACATAAAAATGTCATTATTATTGCAGTTACAATTTTAATACTTTTCTTGAAATTTTATTTTGTATTTTGTGCATAATTTGTCTATTTTAGGATTTACTAATTTTACTAAAATACTGTTAAAAATCCCCCAAAATATTGAATATAATAAGCAAACTCTTCCATTAATATTTAATATTTTGTCAGAATAATCCCACCATCTTGTTCCTATTAAAATCTCTGTTCCAAAGCTTACAATATATTCAGTTACTGACCCACCACACATCCTCCCAAAAAATAATGAAAAATTATTCTTTTTTAAAATACTGTGAAAATAAAATTATGCAAACTGCTCCAATACCATATACACCTAAAAATGGTCCATATAGGAAACTCTGTCTACATTCCCATACACCCATAGTTGCTAATGCAAATAAAGTTTCTACTACATATCCTGCAAAACCATAAATAATAAAATACACAAACAGTTTCCATATACTTATTCCTAAAATTTTAATTTCATTATGTTTGTTTTCACTCATGATAAGCTCCCTTTAAAAATATTTTTTTCAAATGAATGATAACACAAAAAACATATACTTTGCAAGAAATATATCATAATAATATTGGGCTTATTTGATCTCCTTCTAATGCAAATTCAATTGTTTTTATTAGATAGTTTTCATCAAAACTATTGATCTTGGTTTCGTAATTGGGTTGTCTTGCCTAAATGGTACAAAATAATAATTTCTTCTGTTTAATAATTTACCTATGTTTTCTGCATTTCCACTCAAACCATTGTTAGTTGATGGTGCTATTATTAAAGGTCTATCATTTCTCAAATGTGATTTTGCCGCCATAGTCACAGGTGTGTCTATTATATCTACTGCAAGTTTAGACATTGTATTTTCCCGAACATGGTGCAA
>VOFB01003504.1_pt1 | contig 19712 bp, 29 predicted proteins | sample 5384141 | NCBI WGS metagenome assembly VOFB01 (sample SAMN12384721, study PRJNA508395) | human gut metagenome | isolation source: healthy gut A | host: Homo sapiens | reverse complement strand
TGCATCGATCCCGAGGGAAGCTCAGCGCGATTGCTGACCATTGCCGCGTTACTGTTTTCCTCGCCGTAATATGTATATCCGCCGTTTGAAGACTGGGCCGCAGATAAATAGTCGAGCGCATCTGTACCGTGACGCAACCTCCATTTGTCCTGGATACGGAGCGCCAGCGACGATTGCCGTCATGCCTCGGCCTTCCGATTCTCCAGATACGACTATCCGCCGGTCCGCAATTCCTGTTCGCAAGCAGGTATTTTACGCTTTCCCTTTGTGTTTTACTGCACCGGTATAGTTTCCTGAATCATACGCCAATAATGCAAAGGCCTGCATTGACCGCGGCTAAGGCGCCGATCCGGTAAATTTGCGATGACATCCACATATGCTGCGCATCCATATGAAGCGCAGTCATCATCAGTACCAATCGTTCATAATCGGTTGCATTGTTTGCACGGATATGTGAAATTGATTCCTTGATGAAATTTCACTATGTTTCCTGAAGCGACCTCGCCCCCAATACAAGCTGCCATATCAAACGCTGCCCAGTCGGATGCGGAATCTTCATATGATAGATTCTTATAGCCGCCCGCAATCGTGCTTATCACATCATTCGAAGCGCTGCTTTTTGCGCCCCCTGCAGCTGACCAACAGGCTGTGCAACTGTTTCACTGTCCTGGGTGAACAGCAGCATAACCTGCTCTTCTACCGGGCCGAGCGAGGTGCTTAAATTATACCGTCCGAGAGGCTGGTCTGAGCTGGTAACATAATTATTTTCGCCTGTCTCGCGGTACATCACCTTAATGTTGTCCGGTGCTTCACCTGATTTCAGCTTAGCGACCAAGCGATGTGATGTCTGTGTTTTCCTCCACTGTATTGGGGATCGTTACATGGCTTTCGTATTTCTCCGCTTCCTGCTTAAGCGCAGTTTTATCCGCTTCTTCTTTTGCCTGCGCCGCCAGTATTTCCCGAAGCTTGCAGCTGCCTGTTCTTTGTAAGCGCAGTCTTTTCCGCTGCCGAGTCCGTAGCCTCATGCGCCCGCTTGTAATTTCCCAATCTTTATCTTGGTTCCCAGGCTTTGTTTCCTTTATTTCCATAGCAGTCTTTTAGTATAAGAAGATCATCGTTATACGACCAAATCGTACCGTCGAATGCACCTGCGAAACCACCGTTATAGCTCCAGCCCGGCGTGAGTGTTCTGTACTCACGCATTCTTTGACTGTGCCGGAGACAGAACCTGCAAAACCGCCGAAATAGTAGCCGTAACCGTCCTCTATTGCCACAACATTGCCTGCTGCATAACAACGCCCAACGGGTTCCCATGCCAATGCTACCCCGCAAAACCGCCTGTAGTATGGCCTCCTACAACATTTCCTGCCACATGGCTCCTATAGATGCTGGCATTACCATAGTTACTTCCACGAAACCCGCCTGTGGGTTGCCGCCCGTTACATTGCCCGTCGCTTCACATTTAGTGAGATATTCCCTTTATTCCATCCCACGAGGCCGCCGACGATGGCGGACTCCGTGTTATCCGCTGCCCGTGCTGGTTGGCCGTCCGCCGACGCTGGAGGGTACATCTGTCGATCATGCTGAACGCCGATTTTCCCTCCTTACTTCGCCATCATTGATCCCTTACGAGACCGCCCCGCATCTGTTTGATTACCGATGTGCCGTTGCGTTCAGAGCGCCCGACACATGGCGGTTTCAATCAGGTTTGCTTTTTCATTTACAATATCCGCGCGCGCCATTTCCAACCAGAACGCCAATTTTGCTTCCGCCTTCAACGAATGCGTTTTCCACTGTCAGGTTAAGGAGGGATGCCTTCGATCACACCGAACAAACCGATATTTTGGCTTCCTATAATCTTTTTTGATTTTCAGGTTCTCTATCTTATGTCCGTTACCGTCGAATATTCCGCTGAAAGGCACTGCCTCGCTACCAATCGGCGAAGCCGTAATACCGGAAAGATCGATATTCGCTGCCAGCTTATAGTTCTTCTCGCCCAGTCGACCGCCTGATTGGTGCTGTCCATCCAGCGCGACCAGCTGTCTTTGGGTGGCACCGTTCATATTGCACCGAGCAGGCGCGGTATTTCCGCCCATGTCGGCGCTTTATATCCGTTCGCCGCCGTTCCCTTCATACCATACGATCTTATCTCCCGATTTAATCCGCGCCATGAAACTTACCTACCGGAGACTGTTTATCATTGATCGTGAACATCCAGCCTTCCGGCTCCTCCAACGTTTTACCGTTGATGGCTTTGATGAATGTTCCCCGTAGAGCTCTGTTCCGCAGAATACGTCATTTGCCCGGCGGCCTGCGCCGCCTGCATCACCTGTTCTGCCGTAATATTTTCTCCTTCTGCCTTCACGGTGAACGGTACCGCAGGCTTTATAAACTGGTATGTCTTGGCATCCCAGTTTGCAATCAGTATCTGTACGCTCAACGGCCCTGCCGCAGGCGTATCGGCCGCAGGCGCGGCGTTCACAAGGTAGGATAACCATTGTTGATGATCCTCCCATCCGATCCGGCATCCTGCCTTCCACGCGTTTCCCAGCAATGAAGCAAATCCCGCCGTCTTCATCTCCGCCGCTGTTTTAGCTGTTGCCGCAACCGAAACAACTTGCATCGGTTTTAATTTGTCAGACTATAATATCCGTTGGTCACGGTGCCCACCGTATTAAAAGAGAAGCCTTTCCGCCAACGAGCGGTCCGCCTGTTCCGGCTGAAGCAGCCACGTCGACCGAGGCGTAAACGTTCGTGAGTACGGCAGGGCTTGAAAGCATCCCCGCAAAACCGGCTGCCTCATTGTTCCCATTCACTGTGCCTGCCGCATGGCAATCCGTGACCGCGCCGTCTTCTGCTCCTCCGACAAACCGCCAACTGCCCTGTAACCGGAAAACGCTTGCGGAAGAAAAAGCCACTGACCGAACCCGTATTCCTTCAACAAAGCCCTCCGTCATCCCGTATTCTGATACATTATGCTGCCGCCTGAAACGCCGCACTGCCGAATCCGTACCTTCATTGTTTCCGACAAACCCGCCAACACGGTTATTATTTTGGATACCACCGATGACTGGATGGAAAAGCATTTCTCTATTATGCCTTTGTTATTGGAAACGAGCGCTTTGCCGGCGCACCGTTGGAATCGTTTCCTGTAAATTCCACCGCTGCGTGCCCGAGCGCCCAGGTTGCGACGATACCATCCGTGCCTACATAGCTAAACAGAGCTTCGCCCGCAATAGAAAGATTCTGATCGTATGTCCATCGCCATCAAAGATACCTGTAAAAGCTTTTTCTCCTGAAGCGCCGTTATTATATTTACCGATGACTTTTCCGGCCAGGCCTTCCATATCGAGGTCGTTCGCCAACATAGTTCTTCGTCAGGTCAGCTGCCGCCCGCCAGCGCAAGCAATTCATCCGGCACGTAAAATCAGGATAAAGCCCTGATCGTCCTTTTTTCACAAATGAATAGCCCCGCCTCCTGCGGACTCCCTCCCGTCCGTATAGTCCCGTGCTTCCGGAGGGCGCGATGGCCTGTACCGTGAAGGAATAATCGCCTGTTTCCGTGATGACCGCCTTGAAATCCCTGGATGTCCCCGCGATGTTCGTATGGGTATCGACAAAGCGTATCTGTGTGTTTTATAAAAAGCTTGACCGTATATGACTCCGCGCCTGTTACCGCATTCCATGCAGTCGCGTCCGTCCATTTGAGGCCGGAGGGCTGCGCTTAGCTCTGCTGGCCGGTGGACCCGCCGCTTCCTTCAGAGCCCTGCCGTTCACGAGGTATGGATACCCGCCGTTTTGCTGTCGTCCTGCGTCCACGCGGACCCAAGCGTTCCTCATGAGCGTTTTTAGTTCCTCTCAGTTTTTCCTGAAAAATAATTGTCTGCCGTGTGGTCATTTTCCGTTCCATGTCCGCAATAGAAGCTGTGAAAGATAAAAATGCCTTTGCTGCGGAGCCGAGAAATAACCGCCGCCGTAAAATTTTCCGAAATAGTTATATTTCCCCGTTGACGTTCCCCTGCGAAACAACGGGAGAAATGGTATAACAGGATACAAATTTTCCGCCATCAATATTGCAAAACACTCCGACATATTTGCTACCCGTTACCTCTCGGCAGAAAACTGTTTTCGATCTGTCCGTTTGTTATATTTCCTGCAAATCCGCCCGCCTTATTGGGTCGATTCCACGCTGCGGTGGTGTAGCATTAAATCAATTGAATTTAATTTCTTCCTACGAAGCGCCGATCTCCGTTCCGCGGCCATTCGTCCCTGTAACTGTACCGTGCCGCCGGAAACATAGCACTGAGATACCGTCTTGTTGTTATATCCGGCAAAACCGCCGGTATAGCCTGGCATGGTTGCAGCGCTTTTCCGATGTTACAGTACTCGGCCAACCGAGCTATTTGTTATTATTCCTTCGTTAATTCCTACGGCGCCTCCCATAGGAATAACGTACGGAAAGACTGCTGTCCGTTACCTTGCATCCGGAAACCGTTCCTTATTATAGCCCGCGAGAACCCCATTCCCTTTGTATAGCTCTCGTTGGTATCGGTAATCTCCGCTCCTTTTAATACCATCCTGCACGGCGCCTGTTGCTATGGCCAAACAGGCCGGTATATCCCTGTAGATGAAGTAATCGTCAGATTACTGATTGTCTGGCCGTTTCCGTCAAAGGTCCCCGAAAAACGGTGTTGCGCCGCTGTAATCGGCTGTGCCGTGGTTATGCCGCTCATGTCAATGGGCGCCGTTACTTTCAGCTTTGCAGTCCATAGGAAGGATCTTTCATCACCGCAAGTAAATCGTCCGGGCGAAGAAATCAGCGTATACTCTCCATCGGCCGCAAGCGACAACGCACCGAGCCCTTCGTCTTCCTCTAACGCCATCACTGCCATATCTGCCGCCGGTGCAGCAGATGCCGACACTTCAGGCTGCACCGATTCCCGCCGCCGAGGATCTGGTGCCTTCTCCAGCCTGGCTTGCCGGCGGCGCCGGAGATGCCGACTTCAGGAGCCCTGGGTCTCCTGTGGAGTTCCTTCCGCAGTCGGCGTCTCCCCGCCGTTGCCGCACCTCTTCCGCCATTGCAGTCCCTGTAATACTGAACAGCATTACAACAGCCAAAAATACTGCCAGAATTCTCTTGTTTTTTTCATTTCTTCTTCTCCTTTGTGATTCCAGCCCTGCCGCATGGCAATGGCCCACCGCTTCCAGGCTCATCCTTCTTCTCTAAATCCAGCGCCGTTTCCCCTACTGGGTCCGCAAGAACAAATAAAAAAGCTGCGGCCGCCGCTTTTCGCCGCAGCGTATTCTGCGCACAAGAAAAATTTTCCGCTCACACTCCGGCGGTCATCTTCCCTTTTTCGTTTTTGTAGGTCTTCTGACTTACGCTTTAAAATCTTATGATTTTACGTTCGACACCCTGCCTTCCCGGTTTCCCGTGACTGATTTTTCATCAACAGGCATCGGACTCGAAAGCGCTTACAGCGGCGGATTCCGTCCGGATTTTCACCGATTCCCCTTTGTTCATCCCTGCGGACCGAATACGCCGCAGAGCCACAAAAATCTGTATTCAATTGTATCTATCATACCATATCGTCTTCAATTTATACAGGTAAAATTTTTGCTTTTATCATTTTTTCAGAGAACTTTGGAAAGGCTGAACGGGCGGAATTTCACGCAGGGCGGCAGCGGGAAGGCGGCGGCTACGCTGCCCCGGCTCATGGCCCATGCGGATCGGGCTGAACCGCTGCGCTAATTTACCCGCCGTTTTTTTATAAGCAGCTTGCTACATACAAGTCGTTTTTTCTTCGCTGCGTTTGGCCGAGACATGCGCTTACAAAAAAAGACAGGCTTAACGCCTGTCCTTTAAACTAGTTGTCACTCAAACACTCTATCCATAAAGGTTCGGATATGACCAGCTTGTGGGGTTGACTGGGCTCGAACCAGCGACTTCACGATGTCAACGTGGTACTCTGACCAACTGAGTTACAACCCCCGTTATTTTGTCACCTCTATTATTATACATGAATTCATATAAAATTCAGCATTCCTTCCGAAAGATTTCCCTATATGTTATAATAAATGACGGAGGACAGTTCCTATGAAAGTAAAACCCAAACAAACCATGGCTCATAATAAATTGCTGCTGCTTTACCTGCTCGAAAAAAGCGGTATGGCGCTTTCGGAACTACAGCTTGTCCGTATCATGACCGAGCTTTCGTTTATGGGGGTATTTCGATCTCAAGGAGTGCATTTTCGAGCTTGAGCAAGGCGGCCATGTTTATTCAGGACGACTCCCCAGAATACGGTTTACGGCATTACGGATGCAGGGGCCAATATGCTCAATGTCCTTGTAAGCGATTTGCGTTTGTCCTTTCATGAAACGGTTGACGCGTACTTGAAGGGAGCACAAGGATGAACTGGAGCTTGAATCCCAGCTTGTAGGGAATATATCAAGCTGGCGCAAAACGAATACCGGGTCATTTTGAAGGTACTGGAGCACGACCATACGATCTTTGAGATCAACAGCATTGTATATTCCAAGACCGAAGCGCAAAAATTGTGGATAACTGGCGCAAGAACGCCGTCAGTATTTATAAAGATGTGGTCCTGCGCTTAGGTTAATTGCCGAAGCGCATGGGACGCCAGATAAAAAAGAGCCGCATACGACAAGTATGCCTTTTTTTGCTCTGCCAGGCGCCGGGCCTCCCGAAAGGCATAATCCGGGTCTTCCATGGTGACGGCATGGTCAAAATAAGGCGCAAGCTCTCTCATGGGAGTCCCCTCTTTTTTTTCGGCACACGTGCACACCACCCTGTTCGCAAAGCTACTGATCCCTTCCGCGATTCCCTCGATATCTTTTGTCCCGCGCATGATCGCAGTGAGCGCCCGTAATATCCTCGTGCGGATAGTGCTTTTTCACCGTTCGGGCCAGTTCTGCGACCGCGTCTGTGATTGCGCGCGCCGTCGATTACGACGCCCCCGCCGCCTGCGCGCGCAGGAATGACCGCTCCCGGCAAGACCGCTGCGGATAGATTTTCGGCCATCCCAAGCTCTGCCGCGGCCATCAGCGCTACGCATGCATTTTCTGCCTGCATAGGGATATCGCTTTTATTTCGAGATTTTTATAGTGCTTTCCATCATAGGTAAAAATCAAAACGCTGTCCTGTGACCGTGCTCTCCTTCACGCTGATCTTTTCTCATCAAGCACGATCAGCCGCGCGTTCTTTCCTTTGCATGTCTGCCGTATCACCCGCATGGCTTCTTCTTTTTGCGGATGCGAAATGACAATGGAATCCCGTTTGATAATCCCACATTTCTCGCGCGCAATTTCTGTCCAGCGTATTTCGAGGATCGCCATATGGTCATAGCTGATCGGCGTCAATATCTGCATTTCAGCGGGAACGATATTCGTTGGGTCAGGCCGCCCGCGAGCCTGTTTCGATTACTGCATATTCCAACCGCTCCAGTGCTTCAAACCACGCAAGCGCGGCATGCGTCCAAACGCAAAAAGTGCATTTCCCCCGCACCTCTTACGCGCTGCATGTATCCACCGTATTCTGTTTGGGAAATCATTTCTCCGTCGATCTTCATTCGCTCGCATGGCGAAATGATATGCGGCGAAAAGTGAAACAGGCCGCAGGAGCTACTCCCGGGAAATAATATCGGCGATATGCTGTGCCGTGGGCCCTTGGCGTTCGTCCTGCCAAATGCACATATTGCATGTTTTACTTCATGCCCTCCATAAACAAGATACGCTCCGCAAGCTTACGCGCATCTCAAGATAGGTATCCAGTTTTGGCGCGTTCCTCTTCGACCACCTTGGCAGGCGCACTCTCCGTAAACCCTTGTTTCCGAGCTTACCTTCTGCGCGCTTAATCTCGTTTCGTTTTTTTCCGCTTCCTTCTTTAAGCGGGCCGGCTCTTTCCACATCGATCAACCTCCGGGGGCGCAAAGGTCTCGCCCACCGCGCAAACCCTGGACACGTTGTTTTGCGGATCCGCGCTTTGTCTTCGATGACCTCGACCTCGCTTTGGCATATGCGAGGCGTTTCGAATTCCGCACGGCATGGATCGCATCCGCATGCTTCGTAAGCACGGTGGATCTTTGCTTTCACGCTTGGCGAACATTCATTTCTGCGCGCACATTGCGGATGGAACGGATCAGGTCCATCACGCCGTTCATCATATCCGGCTTGCTCCTGCCGCCTTCGTATGCCGGTTTTGGCCCCGGCCCCAGCATGATCGTTTCCGCCGCACCGGGCAGACTCGTATAAATTTCTTCCGTAATGAACGGCATAAAGGATGCAAAAAAGCTTCAGCGTATTTTCAGCACATACACAAGAACGCTGATCGTCGCTGACTTCACATCCTCATCCTCGCCGTACAGGCGCGGCTTTTACCATTTCGATTATGCCAATCGCACGAAACCAGCTCCACGAAAATCATAAATCTTCTGTGCCACCAAAGATGAGGTCATATTTTTCGATATTGTCCGTGCACTCGCGGATGGCTGCCGTTCAGTTTCGCGAAATCCAACGATCCCGCAATCGAGCTTTCTTCCTCGACCGGGGCTGCCTCACCCTCGCCGATATTCATCAGTACAAAGCGGGAAGCATTCCATATCTTATTGGCAAAATTCCGTGCCGCTTCCACTTTTCCCCAGTAAAGCGCATATCATTTCCGGGCTGTTTCCTACCGCGAGGGAAAACCGGGCGCATCTGCTCCGTATTTTCCAATCACCTCAAGAGGATCGATTCCGTTGCCGAGGATTTTAGACATTTTGCGGCCCTCACTGTCGCGTACAATGCCATGGATAATCCACCGTATGGAAGGGGCGCCTCGCCATGATCTCGATACCAAAAATAATCATCCAGGCGACCCAGAAGAAAATAATGTCATAGCCCGTTACAAAGCACATCCGTCGGATAATAATAATCGAGCTCCGGCGTTTTTATCCGGCCATCCGAGCGTGGAGAAAGGCCAAAGGCCCGAAAAGACCACGTATCGAGCACGTCCTCATCCTGTATAAATTCCGTACAGCCGCATTCCAGGGCATGCGGAAGGCGCTTCCACCGTCACAATGGGTTTCCCACACTCCTTGCACGTATGGGCCGGGATACGATGCCCCCACAGGCTGGCGCGAGATGCACCAGTCACGGATATTATACAACCAGTTAAAAATAGATTTTGGAAAAACGCTCGGGCACAAATTTCACCTTGCCCGTTTCCACCGCTTCGATCGCAGGCTGCGCAAGCTCCTTCATCTTCACGAACCACTGGCGTGAGATGATTGGCTCGATCACCGTATGGCAGCGGCAGCAATGCCCGACATTATGCTTATAATCCCTCAATTTTTCACGAGCGCGCCGCATGCTTTAAAGGTCGTCCACTGATTTGCCTGCCGGGCTTCGTCCCTATCCATACCCGCATATTTCCCGGCGTTTTCCGCCATCGTACCATCGTCGTTCATTACACGCGACAGGCAGGTTATGGCGCTCGCCCACTTCATAGTCGTTCGGATCGTGCGCGGGCGTAATTTTCACCGCGCCGGTTCCAAATTCCATATCCACATATTCGTCCGCCACAACAGGTATCGGCTTGTCAAGCGGCGGCAGGATCACATTTTTGCCCACAAGGTCCTTTTATAGCGTTCGTCCGCAGGGTTCACGGCAACCGCCGTATCGCCGAGCATCGTCTCTGGGCGTGTCGTTGCCACTACGATGCCCTCTCCGCCGTCTTCCGCACGGTAACGCATATGCCACAGCAGGTGGGAATCCTGCTCTTCGCCATTCCACTTCCGCATCCGAAAGCGCAGTCATGCATTCCGGGCACCAGTTGATAATGCGGTTTCCTGATAAATCAATCCCTTTTTCATACAGGCGTACAAAACCTCGCGCACCACGGCTGCATCCCCTCGTCCATCGTAAAACGCTCGCGTTCCCAATCGAGGACGAGCCAAGCTTTTCAGCTGCCGTGTAATCCTTCCGCCAAATTCTTCGCGCCATTGCCACGCGCGTTCCAGGAATTTATCGCGTCCCAGTTCTTCCTTGGACGTTCCTTCGTCACGCAGCGCATCCACAATTTTGACCTCTGTCGCAATGCTGGCATGATCGGTCCCCGGCATCCACAGAGTGGAATAGCCCTGCATCCGTTTGGTGCGGATAATCGCATCCTGCATCATATTATCAAGCGCATGGCCCATATGGAGCTGTCCAGTAATGTTCGGCGGGGGAATCACGATCGTAAAAGGTTTTTACCACGATCCACTTCCGCATGGAAATACCCTTTTCAAGCCACTTCTGATAAAGCTTTTCTTCCGTTTGTTTCGGATCGTACGTTTGCCCATCTCTTTTGCGCATCCTTCTGCCTCCAACCACTCTAAATAAAAATCATTAGGAATCCTGCGATTACAACGCCAAGCCCAATGAGTTTCGTGACAAAGTCCGCATTCTGATAACGAAAATGCCGGCCAATACGTTTTGCCGCAAAGCTCAGGGACCGCCCCTGCCGCAAGCAGGATCAGTCCAGCGACCTGTAATGTTGTAATATTCGCAAAAAATTCCATAGTTTTCTCCTGTTTACATATACTTTTTATTATACCGTCAACGTCTCATATTATCAAGAGAAGCGCCCATTGTAAAATTTTTGTGCGGCTATATTTTTAGCCCTTTTGGAGTATAATAATAAGCAACATTGCATATGTGGGAGTACGCTATGGCTGAAAACAAATACAAGCATCTTATCAACCGCGATTTGAGTTGGCTAAAATTTAACGAACGGGTATTGGAGGAAGCAGAAGATCATTCCAATCCTCTGTTCGAACGTCTTAACTTATGGCAATTTACCACAGTAACCTGAGCGAATTCCTTTATGGTGCGCGTGGGCAGCCTTCATGACCGCCTTCTGCTCAAAAAAGGATGAAATCGATCCCCGTTCCGGGTATGACGACGCTCGAGCAGCTTCGCGCCCATCAACCGTAAGATCCGCGAGCTGACTCCGCGTAAGAACCGGGCCCCTGATCGAAATTTTAAGGAGCTGGAAAATTACCATATTTTCTATAAAGCGGGCGTACATCTCACTAAGCATGAAGAACGCTTTTGGAGCGTTATTTTGAGCGCAATGCTGCCATTGCTTTTCCCGCATATTCTGGATAAACACCATCCTTTCCCATTCCTCCAGAATAATACCGTATATCGCGGTACTGTTGAAATCGGAAGGACGGAAAAACACAGCTTGGCATCATCCCGGCGACGGGTATTTTGAGCGCCTGCTCTTTTTACTCCAGCAAATATATCAAATTCACGTTGATCGAGGATTTGATTTACCGTTTTGCTTCACGTGTTTTCCCCAGACACAGGGTAGAAGCGCGCAGCATCTTTTCGATTACGCGCAATGCGGATATCGACGCGGACGAGGCCTTTTTTCGACTACGATATGTCGTACCGGGACATTATGGAGATCATCGTTAAAAAGCGCAAAAAGCTTCTGAACCCCAAAGATTGGATATTTGCCGCAGCCAGAGCGAAGAAATTACCAAGCGCTTGATGAAAAACCGAATTTAACACAGGACGAGGTATTCTTCAATGAAATGCCTACCGTGCTTCCTTTGTCCGACCTTATGACCTGCACAGATGAAAAATACAGACCGCTTTTCTATCCCCCGCTTGTCTCACAGCCGTCCGGGCCAAGTGGACCTGAATAAAAAAGCTGATCCCCGCAAATTCAGAAAAGAGACGTGCTGCTCTCCTATCCCTATCAGACATGAAAACTTTCGTGCGCTTGCTGGAGGAGGCGGCCATGAATCAAGCGTATGTCTATCAAGATCACCCTCTACCGTGTCGCGCGCAATTCCAAGGTAATCGACGCGCTGATCCGCGCCGCTGAAAACGGCAAAGAGGTCATTACCGTGGTAGAGCTTCGCGCGCGCTTCGACGAGGAAAACAATATCGATTGGTCAAAACGGCTTCAGGAGGCGGGCGCTTCTCTGATTTATGGAATTGAAGATTATAAGGTCCATTCCAAGCTGTTGTTGATTACGATGAAGAAAAAGAGACGGCGCGCTCGGTTTCATTACGCAGGTTGGAACGGGTAATTATAACGAAAACACTGCGAAGCTGTATACCGATCTATCGCTTATTACTGCAGACGAAGACATTGCGATCAACGCGCAGGACGTATTTAAAACCTCTGCATGGGAAGTCTGGTGGAAAATTCGATATCCTGATGGTCTCTCCCCTAACGCTTAAGCAGTCTGTATTGCGGTATATCGACCAGGAAATCCTGATGGCAAAATCCGGCGCGCCGGCACAGCTGACGTTCAAGATCAATTCGCTGAACGATACCGATATTATCAAAAAGCTGATCGCCGCTTCCGATGCGGGCGTCAAAATCGGATGATTATCCGCGGTATTTGCTGCCTCAATGTGGAGACCACCGGTAAAACGCGTAACATCGATATTTCCAGTATCGTCGGACGCTATCTTGAGCATTCGCGTATTTTACCTGTTTGGGCCGAAGGAGCGCCAGAAGGTCTATATCTCCTCCGCTGATTTTATGTCGCGCAACACGGAACGGCGGGTAAAGTTGCCATTCCGGTTCTTGATCCCGACCTGAAACGCGAAATCAACGATTTGATCGATATCCAACTGAAAGACAATGAAGGCGCGTCACCAGGTTGGCAAGGGTGTTTACCGGAAGCTCCCCGTTCCCAAAGGGCGCGCCGCATCGACAGCCAGGTTGAGTTGTTCAAACGCGCTTACCGCGAGGCCGGAAACCCTCTTCCCAGTGGCTGCAGGAAAAAATTTTGATGAATCCGCGATATGCATTGACATTCCCAATGAAAAAAGAGTAAAGTTATAGTACAAATTTGCTATACTTCTCATGCAGCAGTCCCTTACTTCTGCCGCATCTATATGACAGAAAGAGGCCTTTGCGCCTCTTTTCTTTGCATTTTCCCCCAAAGCGCTTGACTGGTCAATTATTTTGCAGTATCCTATTACTTGACTTATCAACCATTCGGAGGTTTTAATATGGAACGTGCAGAATATGTCGAACGGATCGGACGCTATATCGCCATCCTGCACCGGGCGGCGCAAAAGTATATCAACAGAAGGATGCAGCCATTCGGATTTACATCCTCGGACCATATGTTTCTAATTCACATTTCAAAAACGAAGGGATCAACCAGCGCCGCCTCGCGCGGATTTTGTCCATCGACGAGGCTGCGGTAACGCGGGGTTGGCAAAAAAAACTCGAATGCGGCGGCTTTGTGCTGCGTAAAAAAGACCCGGAGGATATGCGTTCTTTTTCCCTCCATCTCCACGGGCGCGGCCATAACGCGATTCCTTCGCTGATCGAGACCTTCCGTGAATGGGATGAGGTTCTCTGAAGGTTTTTCAGCGGAGGAATGACGGTCCTCCGCGGACAGTTGAAAAATGGCCGGAAATGCGGCGATATCCGCAGAGGAGGCACGGTAATATGGAACAGGCAATCAAAATCCTCTGGGCGTGGAAAACCGGGAAGTTACTTGTAAATTCGCGGTCCCCAGCATTATCGCAATGCTCGTAAGCGCGCTTTTTATAATATTGTGGATCAGATCTTTATCGGCCAGAGCGTTGGAATGCTCGGCAACGCGGCGACCAATGCTGCTTTTCCGCTTACTACGGTCTGTACGGCCATCGCCCTGTTGCTCGGGATCGGCGGCGCGGCAAACTTTAACCTTTCAATGGGAGCCAGGAAGAAAAACGCGCCTCCGGGGATTTATCGGCGGCTCAATCGTGCTACTGATTACGTGCGGAGTGGTCTTGATGCTCGTGGTCCGCATCTTCCCTCAATCCGATGATGCATGCGTTTGGCGCAACTCCTGACGTTCTGAATATGCGCTACTTATTTACCCGGGGGATCACATCGTTCGGATTTCCGTTTCTCATTTTTCAACGGGAGCGAGCAACCTGATTCGCGCGGATAAGTCCAAAATTTTCCATGGCTTGCGTTCTTGTGGGTGCCGTAATCAACACGATACTGATCCCTGTTCATCTTTGGATTCAATATGGGAATGGCTGGCGCAGGCGCGGCGACAATCCTCGGCCAAATCGTTTCCGCACTGTTCGCGGCATACCATCTGATCTTCCGCTTCAAAAACAGCAAGGCTTCGTAGGGATGCGTTTCGGGTAACATGGAGCAAGAGCCGCGCCATCATAAGGGCTCGGCGCAGCGCCTGCTTTAACAGCTCGCTATGATGGCTGTGCAGATCGCCCTCAATAATGTGCCCCTATTACGGCGCCCTGTCCGTATATGGAAGTGAAATTCCTTTGGCGACGTAGGGATCATCATGAAGGTCAATATGATCTTTGGCGTCCATCATTATCGGCATCGCTCAGGCTTGCAGCCGATTTCCAGCTTTAACTACGGCGCACAAAAATATGGCCGCGTGCACCGAGACGTACCACTAAAACGTCACTGCGGCAACTATTGGTTTTATGCGCGTTTCTTGCGTTCCAGCTGTTTCCGCGCCAGATCATTGAATATTCGGCGCGGGCAGCGAGGAGTATTTCCATTTTGCGGAACGTTGCTTCCATATCTTCCTGCTGTTTACCTTTGCAAACGGCATCCAGCCCTGACCTCCAACTTCTTTTCCTCAATCGGCAAGGCGACCAAAGGGCATCTGGCTGTCCCTTACACAACAAATCATTTTCCTGCTTCCCCCTTGTGCAGATCCTCCCCGTTTTCCTCGGGATCGACGGCGTAATGTATGCCGCCCGTTGCGGACGGTATGGCGGCGCTGGCAGCGATTCTTCTGGTCACAAAGGAAATGAAGAACATGAAACAGCTGGAATATCTGCGGGCATCTTAACCCTGCAGATAGGACGGCGGCAGGCTCTTCCTCTTTGCCGCCGTTTTTCTATCGCATTGCTTTCCAACGCTTCCGAAGTCCGTCATTTTCTGCACCGCCACTTTTACCGCCTCCCGCATCAGGGGCTGATCTTATCGATGACCGGCCCTGTACTGCTTTACATACCGATAGGCCGCTTCACTCGCCGCAATGCTGATATCCGTATAAATATTGATCTTCTGTATCCCGTACCGGATACATTCCTGCAAGTCGTTCACAGAAAGGCCCGAACCTCCGTGCAGAACCAAATTTGTATCTGTTATACTGCGTATTTCCTTCAGCCGTTCAATATCAGCACCGGTTTCGACTTATATACCCCGTGTGCTCCGTTCCAATGGCAATCGCCAGCGCATCAATTTTTGTCTTTTCAACGAACTCCTTTTACGTCCATCGGTTCCGTATATAGGCATATCCTTTATACTCCCCTTCCCGCCCTCGTCAAATGCACTGCGTGCCCAAGCCTCCTTCTACAGAAACGCCTCTTTCGTGCATAAAAAGCCATTTCAGCGCATCGCGCACGCTTCTCTTCCAATAGTCGGTTGAACAATGGATTACAGATGTAAATCCGGCTTCAATGGCATGCTTCAGGGTTTCTTCCGTATATCCGTGGTCAAGGTGAAGCGCTACGGGCGCTGCTTTCTTTGCCATCGGAACCAGGAAAGATGCAGCAGTATCAATATCGCAGCAGCCGAGCAGAGCCTCGCCACCGAAAATAACAGGAGATTGTGTTTCTTCCGCGGCTTCCAAATACGCCCCAAGCCATTTCGATATTGAATGTATTAACATCCCGACTCCATATCCGCGGATGCGGAAGCATCCTCAGTATTTGTTTTAAATTCACCAGTATAACAAAGTTTCCTCCTCCGGTTAGATCAATTCTTTAAGATTATTATACTTGTGAAGAAATTTTTTGAACAGTGTGCAGGTAAATATGCGTTTTGCGCATTTTCAGTCATTATTCGTGGTATAATATGGTGATATCAAGCAAAAGGAGTGAAATATGAATCCTCGTCACGCCCAAATATTAGAAATTATTAAGGAAAAAATTTGTCTCCGTATCTGCCCTCAGCCGTGCTTTATACCAGTGGTCTACAGTCCGCCGGGATTTGATTGTACTGGAGAAAAAACGGACTGATTCAGCGGACGCGCGGCGGCCTCTAATTTATATGGAGGCTACAAAGCTGGAATGGCCCTTATGTTTAAAAGACAGGCAAATATGGAAAAAAGGAAGCAGCGCATTGCCGATTTGGCGGCCGACTTCATAAAGGATCATCAAACGATCTTCATAGACTCAAGCAGCACCTGCATGATACTTGCAAAAAGGCTGATGGAAAAAAACAAACCTGACTTTACTGACAAACGGAATTATGACTGCCAGCATTCTCTCGGGAGGCGACCGATTTCAATATATAATGTACCTGCGGTAGGTTTATTCCCGCCGTTCAAGCATCGGCGAGCCGACGCCTGCGAATATATTTCCCGCTTTTTCCGCCGATGCTGCGTTTGTCTCTGCCGTGGAATTGCCGCCATTATGGAGTAACCGGTTTTGATGCGGACGCCTCTACCGTCAAACGTACTTATCGAAAATATACCCGCAAATTGATCCTGCTTGCGGACAGTACAAAATTTGGCCAAACCTTTTCCATCGGACCTTTGATTTTCCAGAGGTTGATATAGTGATATCCGACGCTGAGGTTCCCCCGCCGACATCAAGCGCCGTTTTTCAGCAGAGCGGCACCGAACTTTATCGCCGGGCGTTTAACGAGCCTCTTAGATTCTCCATGCAAAAAAAAGGCGGCTGCAGCCGCCTTTTATGATTTTATGGATTCAGAATATATAATTTCCTGTTTTTCCCGCTTAAATTCCTGCAATTTCTCGTTCATCGCCTTCCATTTCTTCCGGTTCACATTCCAGCATACAAGCCAGATTATGATATAGAAAGCGATAAGCCTGCGTAATATAGACGATCCATTCGCTCGCGGAAGCCAGCCAAACCAGATCATCAGCAGGGTGCATCCGGTAATAAGGATGATAAAATGAACAATCGTCCGTACGATATAGGTTCTGTTGCTCTTGTCGATCCGACCCAGATCAGTTGTACGCAGGCAATGAACAGTCGAAACAGATCGTTCCGCGAAGCTCGCAAGAGGCAGGGCGTCCGCCCCGAGGTGTAATCGTAATGACCATGCTGATCGTCAGCGGCGCAATCAGGAATGCGGTAACCAAAACCGCCGCAAACAGGCTAAAACCTTTCTCATTCTATTCACCTCCCCAGCCCGAGCTTTTTCTTTAAGCAAGGAACATACTGCCGTGATATGATCTGCTTTTCCCCGTTCTCAAGCTCTACCTCTATCTTTCCATTGAGGATCGGGTTCAGTGCGCGCACCTTTGCCAGATTGATGATCGTCGACTTATTGACGCGCAGGAAATGGTTCCTGAAATTTTCTCGATTTCGTACAGGCGAGCGCACAGTCGTATACCTTGTCTTCCGTATAGACAAAAATCCTATCATCCACACTCTCAAAATAATATACGCTGCCCGGTTCGAGCAGGAAGGTCTGGGCTCTCTCCCAGGCTCCCGACAACTTTCTTTGCGAGCTGTTCGCAAGGGATATAATTTTCAGCAGGTCGTCATTCATCTCCGCACAGCAATGACAATTTCATCCTGCGGGCAGGCCGGATCAATATCGAGCGTTACCTTCATAAGGCCTCTCCCCTCTGTCTTTCAGTATAACGAACGAAAACGCGCGTCAATGCGTTTCCGTAAGATACATTGCGCACGCCACAAGTTGCGTTTCCTCCATACTATTTCAACAAAAACCGTTCCAGTGCAGGAACGTCCTCGGCAATATACCGGCAGGTGAATTGTGCCGCATCCTCGATTTTGCTGAAGCCAAACCCCACAGCACCGCACAAAATCAATTCCTGCATCCTGTGCGCCCCGCGCATCATAACCGCTGTCTCCCCACCAAAAGGCAGTCTGCCGTACTGGAATTGTCCGCGATACGGCTTCTCTTACGATCGCTTCCTTGCCCTTGATGTTGATATCCGGCGGCGCACCGCAAATCGCATCGAAATAATCGGTCAGCCTGAAATGCGCAAGCGTCTTGCGCACAATCGTTTCCATCTTTACGGAAGCAACGGCGCGTCACGCCTGCATCTCCCAGGTTTTGCAGCAGCTTCTCCATTCCGGGATAAATATCCGCCTCGAGCATCCCTTCTTCCGCATACCGCTCCCGGTAATGCTGCACTGCCTTTGTCGCTTGTTCGTCACTCATCCGCACACGGTTACAAAAGAAAGCTTCAGCGGCGGCCCGATAAACTTTCTCAGCGTCCGTCATCCGGCAGCCGGAAGCCCATATCCTCAATGGTGCGCTTCGCGCAGCCCTGGGATACCCCTGCTCGTATCCATCAGCGTTCCGTCAAAATCAAACAATACCGTCTTATATTTCATATCCACTCAATCTCCAAAATCCTGATACTCTCCGGCGGAATCATTGCCTCTACAAGCCCTTCGTTTACCGGATAGGTTTCATCGGTCAAGCTTACACACCGCGCCTTCGAATTCAAAATTCACGGAAAGAGGCCATGCTCCTCCAAATCAGCTCTTCACGGGCGAACAGGTCCACCGCAATATGATGCGGTTCTTTCCCCCTGTTGACAAGCCCAGGTACATACCGTCCTGCGCAAGCGTGCCGGAATGCATCCCGTCCGTCGATGCAATAGCGCAAAATGCCAAGCACATCATCGCCCTGTTCATAGAATGCACAATTTCCGGTTTTAAGGGCATCCGTATCGCGCGCCACAGCAGCGCGAGCTTTTTGTAATACTCCGCATATCCGTCGCGCGCTGTAGGGCCCGCGATTGAAGGCTGAGCAGCCCGTGCATTCCCGTTCATCTCCGTAATAGACACACATTCCCGGCAAGGTGAACTGTATCCGGCGGCGATTCTTTGCAGCTTGGCTCCATAAGCATCCTGTTCATCCGACACAATGAAATGCGCCTGCTGTTCGCGCGTTAGGGAGTGCGGATCGATTTTTGTCCCGAGCACGGTACGGATCCGCTAATATCGTGGCTCGAAAGCAGATTCATCAGGCAGTAATACATATCCTTTGGATAGTTTTTGGGCTTTGCCCGACGAGGAACCGCCTGAATTTTGCCGCGCATTGCTCTTTGGTTATGCAGTGAAATCTGTCACTGTCGCGGCAAACGGATAATTCATCACCGAATCAAGTCCCGCCCCAGGGCATAGGTCCCGTTAGCTTTGTTTGGTGGTCGCGTCCTCCAGACCCTCGCCGAGCGAAATTATCCTGCGAGGCATGCTTGATCTTCCGCACGCATTTTTCCGATCGTCTCGTCCGGCAATTCGTCGGCGATGGATTCCATTCGCGCCGCGCGCAAGCCGTACTGCAAGCACGCTCGTTTCCCCATCGATGACAAACTCTGCCCATTCGGGCTGCGTTTCATCTACCTCCGGGGTGGTGAAACCCCCACCAGCTTTTTATACTGGTCCGGATACTCCGTAAACTGATACCACTTGTAATACGGCGATTCCGGACTTTGATAAGCCCAAAGAGAATCATAACGGCCATATTTGTTTAAAATACGCCATCGCCCGTATGGGGAATACACCCCGTCGAGTATAATACGTATCCCGCGTTCCGTGCCTCACGCGCAAGCAGGTCAAAAATCTTCCTCCGTCCCAAGAATCGGATCGACGGCGCAGATAATCGCCGTATTAAACGGTGGTTAGACGCGGCCTCTACGATGGGGTTGAGATACAATGCCGTGATCACATATCACGCAGGGCAAGCAATACGTAG
>VOFB01004256.1_pt1 | contig 19723 bp, 33 predicted proteins | sample 5384141 | NCBI WGS metagenome assembly VOFB01 (sample SAMN12384721, study PRJNA508395) | human gut metagenome | isolation source: healthy gut A | host: Homo sapiens | reverse complement strand
GCCGTATACACATGAAGTGAAAGCAAAGGAAAGCGGATATATGGTATCCATGGATACGGAAAGCTGCGGAATTGCATCCCTCAATGTTGGGGCGCCGGACGTGAGACAAAGGACAGTACAATTGATTTTTCAGCCGGAATTGTATTGAAGAAAAAAGGTTGGAGATCTGGTAAAAGCAGGGGATACGCTTGCTGTGATGTATGCTTCTGAGAAAGAGCGGTTTCAGACGGCAGAGGAACGGTATCAGAGGGCAGTGAAAATCGGAGACAGGGAAGCCGGAAGTAAAACCGCTGATTTATGCCCGGTGTCAAAAAGAGGGAGTGGAGTCGTATTAGAAAGGAAGTGCAGGGATGGCAAATGGAGTTTATGAAAAGCTGCAGAGGTGTACGGATGCAGTCAGAGAGAAAATCAGTTTTCAGCCTGAGGTTGCTTTGATTCTGGGATCCGGACTTGGGGATTATGCGGATGAGATGAAGATTGTGGAAAGAATCGAATATTCGGAAATCGAGGGGTTTCCCGTATCTACGGTTGCGGGGCATAAGGGGGCGGTTTTTATTCGGATATGTGAAAGATATCCCGATCGTGGCGATGCAGGGAAGAGTGCATTATTATGAAGGGTATCCGATGGCAGACGTGGTGCTTCCGGTTCGGTTGATGGGGCTGTTAGGTGCCAGAACGGTGATTCTGACCAATGCAGCAGGAGGTGTGAATTTCAGTTTTCAGCCGGGAGATCTGATGTTGATTACAGACCATATCACGACGGCGGTTCCAAGTCCGCTGATTGGAACGAATCTGGAAGAATTGGGCGTACGGTTTCCGGATATGAGTGAGGTGTACGATAAAGACCTGCGGGAAATCGTCAGGCAGGCAGCCCGGAATATGGGAGTTTCCCCCCTCAGCAGGGGGTCTATGTGCAATTCACAGGTCCGAATTATGAGACACCGGCGGAGATCAGAATGTGCAGAGCATGGGGAGCAGATGCAGTAGGTATGAGTACTGCCTGTGAAGCCATGGCTGCAAAGCATATGGGGATGAAGGTCTGCGGAATTTCCTGTATCACAAATCTGGCGGCCGGAATGTTGAATCAGACGCTGAGCCATCAGGAGGTTCAGGAAACTGCCGATCGGGTGGCAAGTGAATTTAAGTGTCTGTTGACGGAGACAATCCGTCTGATCGGAGAACAAAAGCATGGATGAAAAAAATTGATTGAACTGGCATATCATGCAAGAGAATCTGCCTATGCCCCTTATTCCGGTTTTCGGGTAGGAGCGGCGCTTCTGGCGAAAAGTGGAAAGATCTATCTGGGCTGTAATATTGAGAATGCTGCTTACGGTCCTTCCAATTGTGCAGAGCGGACAGCATTTTTTAAGGCAGTATCTGAGGGGGAGCGTACATTTGATGCAATTGGAATTGTCGGCGGAAAGGGTGAAGAACGAGGGGATCAAATGTGTTCACCCTGCGGTGTCTGCCGCCAGGTGATGATGGAGTTTGCCGGCCAGATGAATTTCGCATCATTTTGGAGGATGGAAGGGGAGGATTTAACACGTTTCTGTTGGAAGAGCTGCTTCCTCTGGGGTTTGGTCGAAAAGTTTACTATGAAAGTCCCGTACAGCAGCCATGACCCGGGCGTGCTTGCACGCGCAGGGACATGGATATTGGACGGGCAAGCCGGTATGAGCAAGGAGCGCGATAGCGCGGATTGCGAATGCGGGTGACGATTGCGGGAGCACCAAGGTGCGGAGCAATCGGCTTTCATTGAATGGTGATGCCTGCGTCAGCAGACATGTCCGTTTACTATGAAAGTCCCGAACAGCAGCCATGACCCGGAGCGTGCTTGCACGCGCAGGGACATGGATATTGGACGGGCAAGCCAGTATGAGTTGCTTTAAAAGGTCACGGAGAGGCGATTGCTCTTTGCAGGGAGAGGCGGATTGGGATTGAGATGTGTCCCACCAGTAATCTTCAGACAAAAGCAGTAAAAGATAAGTCGCTTTATCCAATGCGGGAATTTTTTTAATCAGGGCCTTCTGGTAACGATCAATACGGACAATCGAACGGTGAGCGGTACCTCCATTGAAAAAAAGAGATTGCGTCTGTTCAGAAAAATTACGGAATGACAGATGATGAAATTGTACAGATGATGAAATATGCTGTCGAAATCTCTTTTGCATCAGAAGAGGTTCGGCATCGATTGCTCATGCGTTTTGGGAATATTTTTTGAGTGGTATGAATATATTGATGTTATGGCGTGTCTGGAAATTGTGACTGCTGCGGGAGGAGTGCGTGATGGAGAATGCGTCAGCAATCTTACGAGCCATTGATGATGTGGTATGGGGGCCGCTGATGTTGGTCTTCATGTTAGGTACAGGCGGCTATCTCATGGTCAGGATGAGGTTTCTGCCGATCAGAAATCTGGGATATGCACTGAAGCTTGCAATGGGATTTGGAAGACATACGAAAAAGAAAAGGAAGAGGAGATATCTCTTCCTTTCTTCGCTTATGACAGAACTGGCGGCAACGATCGGGACGGGTAATATTGTTGGAGTGGCAACTGCCATGGTTCTGGGCGGACCAGGAGCACTGGTCTGGATGCTGCTCTCTGCACTTGTGGGATTCTCTACCAAACTTGCGGAAAGTCTTTTGGCTGTAAAATACAGGACGGTCAATGACCGGGAGAGATTTCGGGCGGACCAATGTATACGATGCTTTACGGGTTTACGAATAGAAAGCTGGGCAGAGTGTGCGGCACTTTGTTTGCACTGTTTGCTGTCTTTGCATCCTTTGGGATGGGGAATATGACACAGGCAAATTCGATTTCTTCTGCAATGAATGAAACCTTTGGGATTTCGGAAGCGCTTACCGGACTGGCGGTGACTATTCTGGCAATTCTGGTGATTTTAGGAGGAATCAGAACCATAGCAAAGGTTACACAGGTTGTGGTTCCCTGTATGGCAATTTTTTATCTGGCAGGTGCATTTCTGGTGATTCTGGTTAATTTCAGGAATCTGCCGGGAGGGATACTGGAGATCATCAAAATGGCATTTTCGCCAAAAGCAGCGGCAGGAGGTGTAGGTGGTACGATTGTGGCATCTATGGGTCAGGCCATGCGCTGGGGCGTATCCAGAGGGTTTTTCCAATGAAGCCGGTCTGGGTGCAGCAGGAATCAGCGCGGCGGCAGCAGAATACAGATGATCCGGTGAGACAGGGATACATAAGTATGACAGGCGTGTTCTTTGATACGATCGTTATCTGTGTGGTAACAGGACTTGCGCTGGCAGCGTCCGGTGTTCTTGGGATTACAGATGGAGCCGGAGAACCGATTACAGGTTCTGCTTTGACAATTGCAGCTTTTTCGACCACATTCGGAAAATGGGGTGGATATCTTGTCAGCATTGGTATCGTATTATTTGCATTTGCAACAATTATCGGATGGGAGTATCACGGGGAAAAAGCATTTGAATTTCTGGTCAAAAAGTCAGATTATTGTATCATTTATCGCTTTGTCTATGCGCTGACCGCATTTCTGGGGGCCACATGTGCGTTGGATGTAGTCTGGGATTTTTCTGACATTATGAATGCCCTGATGGCAGTTCCCAATCTGTTTACCGTACTTTTGATGTCAAAGACGGCCTGTGCGGAGGTGTTCCGCTATCAGAATATCATAGAAGCCAAGACCGCCCCTTTTCAAGACAACGATCATCTGATAAAATGATATCAGGGTCAAAAGGTCATGCGTTTCATACTTGCATGAAATGCACAGCAATCTGCAGGTATCATGGGATTAAAAAGTACAAGAGAGGAAGAAGACAACGTGAAGTATTATCTGGCACCATTGGAGGGAATTACAGGATATATCTATCGAAATGCATATCGGGATTGTTTGGCGGGATTGATAAATATTTTATTCCGTTCATACAACCAAAGCAACGGGGAAATTTCAGCACAAGGAAATAAATGACATCTTACCGGAGCATAATATAGATATGAATGCTGTCCCGCAGATTCTGACCAATTGTGCGGAAAGATTTTCTGGAGACAGCAAAGAAGCTGGAAAGTTTTGGGTATCGCGAATTGAACCTGAATCTTGGCTGTCCTTCCAAAACAGTGGTATCCAAAGGGCGGGGAGCCGGTTTTTAGCAGATACAGATAAATTGGATCGTTTTCTGGAAGAGATTTTCCATTGCTGCCGGCTTTCTATTTCCATAAAAACAAGAATCGGAAAGCAGGACCCAGAAGAGTTTCAGGAGATACTGGAAATATATCAGAAGTATCCCTTAAGTGAACTGATCATACATCCCAGGTACAGAAGGATTTCTATAAAAACCAGCCGAACTGGGAGGTCTTTCGGGAGGCGGTGAACAGAAGCAGGATTCCCCTTTGCTATAATGGTGATATCAATTGTGTGCAGGATTTTCAGAATATGCAGGAAGCATTCCCCGCAGGTAGAGCGGGTTATGATTGGCAGGGGCATTCTGCAAAATCCGGGTCTGGTTCCCCGGATAAAAGACGGCACAGTTCTGACAAAGGAGCAGTTAAAGCAGTTTCATGACAGAATTTACAGGGATTATTGTGAGGTTCTGTACGGGGATAAGACCGTGCTTTTTTAAGATGAAGGAGCTTTGGCTTTATATGATTCCTATATTCAGCAATTGTGAAAAGTATAGAAAAAAATAAAGAAGGCGGAGCGGCTGCGGGATTACGAGGAGATGATCGGGCAGCTGTTTCGGGAAGAGGAGCTTCTTACGGACGGACAGGCACGTGAGAGGTAAAATACTGCTGTTAAGCGGCAGAACAGGAAGGAAAGTGTGATGAAAAGAGGTTATGCACCGGGGATTTTGGCAGTGATTTTGTTTTTGCTGCTATTTCCTGTGGACTGTCAGGCAGAGATTGCAGGCGATCAGGCATTTAATCATCTGACCTGGGAAATGATCCTGGAAGATCAGCCGATGGGAGAAAACAGGAATTGTGCAGTCTATCTGTGCAACAGAAGATTATATTATTTGTATTGAGAACACTTCAGATTTCTCTGATGCGCCGGATGTAATCTCCGCCTATTATCGGAATCCGGTGGATGAAAATGGGAATCGGTTTTACAGTATTCTCTGGCAAAGCGGGTGGCGGATACGGATTGGGAGCATGGAAACGGTATGGCTTATAATCCGAAGACACATGAAATCTATGTAGCGCTTTATACCAGTAAGCATCCGGGCATCGGGGGATGTCTTTGTGATGGATCCTGATACACTGCAGTTTAAACGTCAGATCAAAATCAGTGATGACTACAATATTCTGGGCATTGGGTATCAGGAAGAGCAGGACCGCTATATAATTCAGACCAACATCGAGGGCGGTTATAGTTTTAAGATTCTGGATTCAGATTTCCAGATTGTGGAGGATCTGGGAGAATATGCAGATACAGCGGAGGAATAATTTTCAGGATTTGTGTGTGAGTGAAGATTATATTATTAATTTTCCTCTGACTTTGGGGTTGGGGATCGGAGATTTTCTCCATGTGTATTCCATATCCGAAAGGAAGATGGTTGCAGCTCCGAAACTGGATTTTTCTTTTCAGGATGTGACATCAGATGAACCCGAGGGCTTATGTGAATTGGAGCCCGGGATCTATCTGGCGGTAGTAAATGTGACAAAAAGTGACGGAAGCAGGGCGGTTTGTATCTATCGGACAGAGGTTCCTTATTATTATGATGTGAAGGTGGAGAGTGAGTATGGAACTGCTTCCGTGCAGGAGCAGAAGGTGCTGCGCGGAAAAACACTTTCGATTGATTATCTGCCGGATAAGGGGTTTGAATTGGCTCAGATTACAATAGACGGTATAAAAAGAAGGTTGATCCGGAGTCAGAAAACTATCGGCTGACCAATGTCCGGGGGATCATGTGGTGCAGCTTAAGTTTACGAAGATACCGTTGAATGTGAGCCTGATTATCAGCAGCAGCCTGATGATTCTGACGGTATTTCTGGCTGTGGGCGCCTATCTGTGGATGATTCATGTAAAACGGGAACGTAAGCGCAGAAGGGCGCGCGCCAGAATTGCAAGACAGCGTTTGATGTGGCAGGAGGAGATGGAAATGTAGAAACTGCCCGATCAAACAGCCTGTTTTCTGCGGTTGTAGAGAAACATCAGGATTGCCATCCCACAGATGATAAGATATCCCAGAATGCTCCAGATGTCCGGAAATTGTCCAAAGAAAAAATATCCCAGCAGTGCGGAGAAGATGATCTGTGAATAATCGTAGACAGAAATCTCCTTGGAGGGTGCACAGCAGTAGGCTGCGGTGATACTAAATTGTCCGCCCGCCGCTGCCAGACCTGCGAGGAGCAAAAATCCCAGCTGTGTAAAGGTCATGGGATGGAAGCGGAAAATCAGATAGGGCAGCGTTGTCAGACAGGAAAAGGCAGAGAAGAAAAAGACGATAAAAGGACCTTTTTCCCCGCGCTGTCCCAGATGACGAACCGTAGTATAAGCTGCACCGGCGCCCATACCGCCCAGAAATCCAATCAGAGACGGCAGAAGTTCCATGTTGGTGAAGGTGGGTTTATGATAAAAGGCTGCCGATAAAGGCTCCTGTCACTCCGAATACCTGTACTGGGGTGCAACGTTCTTTTAGAAAGAGGAAGGAGAACAGGACTGCGAAAAAAGGGGACATCTTGTTCAGCATAGATGCGTCAGAAAGAACAAGGTGATCCACGGCATAAAAATTACAGAGAATACCCAGTGTTCCTGCGATGGAACGCAGGAACAGAAATTTCAGATTCCCTTTTTGCCACCGGAAGGGAATCTGATCGCGTTTAAGATGAGAAATGCAAAGATTGCAGCTACAAAGTTGCGGAAGAAGCTTTTCTGTATCGATGGCAGATCTCCGGCAAGCCGGACGAAGGCATTCATCCAGGCAAAACAAAAAGCGGAGAAAGAATACAGAAAATTCCTTTTGTTTTTTATCCATCGTTTATTTTCCTATATTATAATTCTGACGGTCGCTTTTTCCGGAAGCAGCATTTGTTTTCCTGCGGTATTTGTTGTTTGAACTTCCGGCATTGTCTGATTGATAATTGTCCCTTGAGCGGCTGCCGGATCTTCTCTTGGTATTATTTTTTTCCTCTGCGGTTATCTTTTTATGCTGCGGTCCGTAAAGGTTTTGCGGGGAGCAACATGGGATTCGATATTTTTTAAGGAAGATAGTCTTTTGTTTTTTTTCTGAGATTTTTCGCAGAGTACCGCGGCAAGTTCGGCAGCCGTGTATCCCTGGTCGGTCAGAGATTCCACGAAAGCCAGCCATTCGGGATTCGCTCCGGTCTGGAGTGCTTCAATCAGAGTATTGCGGTAAAGAGTCTCCTGACTTTTTAAAATTCGTTCTTTGGTTGGTATCTTTTTTTCTTCAATCCTGGAATCAATATAGCGTTCAATTTCACGCAGTTGTTTTAATTGGAGACGCCCGGAAACAAGCGTATAGCTGGCTCCTTCTCTGCCTGCACGTCCGGTACGTCCGATACGGTGGACATAATATTCCAGTTCCTGAGGACGTCATAATTGAAGACGGCTTCCACATCATCCACATCAATTCCTCTGGCAGCAACATCTGTAGCAATCAGGATCTTAGAGCGTCCGGACTTAAAATCGCGCATGACTGCATTCCGCTGATTTTGTTTCAGATCTCCGTGAAGCCCAATGGCTTTATAACCGCTGGCATGAAGGGAATCGGAAAGGTTGTCTACCATACGTTTGGTATTACAGAAGACAAGACATTTTTTCGGCTGCGTATCCTCCAGAAGAAGTTTTAAAAGCATCTTCTTTTTGATCTTTTGAGACATAATAAAAACTCTGATGGATGGTATCCGTAGTACGCTGTCCTTTGTCTGCTTTTACGAATACAGTTTCTGTTTGAAATTCTTCGGTAATCTTCAGGATTTCTTTGGAAAGTGTTGCGCTGAACAGAATGGTCTGACGATTTTTGGGTGCGCTTTCCAGAATCGTGCGGATATCATCAATAAATCCCATGTTCAGCATCTCATCTGCTTCATCCAGCACGATGGTCTTGAGATGATCCAGTTTCAGGGTTTTACGGCGCATATGATCCATTACACGTCCGGGAGTGCCGACTACGATCCGTGCCTTTTTAAGCGCCTTGATCTGACCATCCATCGGCTGACCGCCATAGATGCAGGCAACGCTGATGCCGGGAAGATATTTTGCAAATTTTCGGATTTCTTCCGTGATCTGAAGTGCAAGCTCCCTGGTTGGGGCAAGAATCAGAACACTGGAGCGTCTGTATTATCTGCGGTTCTTTCTACCAGAGGAAGTCCGAAAGCAGCGGTCTTTCCGGTTCCGGTATTGGAGCGTCCGGTAACATCCTGGCCGTCCAGAATCGAGGGAATGGATTCCGCCTGGATATCGGTTGCCTCCTCAAATCCCATCTCTGAGACAGCTCGGAGGATTTCTTTCGAAGATTCAATTCACTAAAATTCATGTTTTACCTGTTCTTTCTAAAAATATGGTGATGTTTGTGTCAGTTTATTATCAGGATACTTCTGCAAACCCTGTATCATGAAGGGCGCATTTACATAGTCTAACACACTTCCCGGAAAAAAGACAGAGGTAACCGTAAGCAATTAGAAAAAAAACTTTGAAAATAGAAAACTTGTGGTATGATGAAGTACATTAGAGAGAATGCATTTAGGAGGAGAATTCGATGGAAAAAGAAGTGACTTCCAGGAATTTTATTGAACAAGCTATTGATAAAGATCTGGCAGAAGGAGTTTATGATCATGTATGTACGCGGTTTCCCCGGAACCAAACGGTTATCTGCATATTGGACATGCAAAATCCATACTTTTAAATTATGGTCTGGCCCAGCAGTATCACGGTCAGTTCAATATGCGTTTTGATGATACAAACCCTACAAAAGAAAAAAGTGAATTCGTAGAATCTATCAAAGCAGATATCCAGTGGCTTGGTGCTGACTGGAAGGATCACCTGTATTTTGCTTCGAATTATTTTGATCAGATGTATGAGGCAGCTGTAAAGCTGATCAAAAAAGGAAAAGCTTATGTGTGTGACCTGACTGCTGAAGAAATCAGGGAATACCGCGGTACTTTAAAAGAGCCTGGAAAGGAAAGTCCTTACCGTAACCGGAGCGTGGAGGAGAATCTGGATCTGTTTGAGCGGATGAAGAACGGAGAATTTCCGGACGGAAGCAAAGTTCTGCGTGCGAAGATCGATATGGCATCCCCCAATATTAATATGCGTGATCCCGTCATTTACCGTGTGGCACATATGACACATCAGAATACCGGAGATAAGTGGTGTATCTATCCGATGTATGATTTTGCTCATCCGATTGAGGATGCGATCGAGGGAATCACACATTCTATCTGTACGTTAGAATTCGAGGATCACCGTCCGTTGTATGACTGGGTTGTGCGGGAGGTTGGTTATCCAAATCCTCCGCGCCAGATTGAGTTTGCAAAACTGTATCTGACCAATGTTGTTACAGGTAAGAGATATATCAAGAAACTGGTGGAAACAGGAATTGTAGACGGCTGGGATGACCCTCGTCTTGTGTCGATTGCAGCACTTCGACGCCGTGGATTCACACCGGAGTCCATCAAGCTGTTTGTGGAATTGTGCGGGGTTTCCAAAGCCCAGAGTTCCGTAGATTATGCAATGCTTGAATATTGTATCCGTGAGGACCTGAAGCTGAAGGCGCCGCGGATGATGGCGATTTTAAAGCCGGTGAAATTAATTATCGACAACTATCCCAAAGGACAGACGGAAGAGCTGGAGATACCGAATAATCTGGAGAATCCTGAACTTGGTACCCGAAAAGTAACCTTTGGCCGTGAGCTGTATATTGAGCAGGAGGATTTCATGGAAGAGCCTCCGAGAAAAATACTTCCGTATGTTCCCGGGCAATGAAGTCCGCCTGATGAACGCATACTTCGTCACCTGCACCGGTTATGAGAAAGATGAAGAGGGAATATCACAGAGATCCACTGCACGTATGATCCTGCTTCCAAAGGCGGTAATTCGCCGGATGGAAGAAAGGTAAAAGGAACCATTCACTGGGTGGATGCTTCCAGCGCACTGTCGGCAGAATGTCGTCTGTATGAGAATATTATTGATGAAGAGAAAGGTGTGTACAACGAAGATGGTTCTCTGAATCTGAATCCAAATTCTTTAACAGTCCTAAACGATTGTGTCGTTGAGTCTAATTTTGCAGGAGTACAGGCGTATGACAAGTTTCAGTTTGTAAGAAACGGCTTCTTCTGTGTGGATTCCCCATGATTCGACTCCGGAAGCGCTGGTATTCAACCGGATTGTTTCTTTGAAGAGTTCTTTTAAACTGCCGACAAAATAAAGTGAAAAACTGCTTGTAGATAGCGGAAAGTCAAAAGATGAAAGAGTTGTTAATTACCCTGGACAGCAAAGGGAAGACACCACTGTATGAGCAAATCTATGGATTTATCAAAAGTGAAATTCAGAAGAGGAAAATACTGCCGGGGAGGCTCTGCCCTCTTCCCGGTCTCTTTCCAGACAACTGATGGTCAGCCGAAGTACGGTAGATCTGGCGTATGAGCAGCTTGTGTCTGAGGGATATCTGGAGAGCGTGCCCTGTAAGGGTTATTTTGTCTGCGATATGGAAGAATTGTTCCAGTTGGCAGGACTGCGCACAAACATCAGACAAAGGCCGGAGCAAGTGAAAGAAACGTATCCATATGATTTTGCCGTGAATGGAATTGATCCTGAAGGATTTCCACAGAATGCGTGGAGAAAAAATCTCAAAACAGATTCTTATGGAGGATGACGGCAGTTTGTTTCAGCTGGGTGATGCCCAGGGTGAGTGGGAACTGAGAGAAAGCGATTGCCAGTTATCTGCATCATGCGCGCGGCGTGGAAGCCGGTCCGGAACAGATCGTAGTGGGTGCGGGAAATGATTATCTGCTTATGTTGTTGTCTGTAATTCTGGGAACGGATACACGAATAGCCATGGAAAATCCCACTTATAAAAGTGCATGGAATTGCTTTGAAAGTTTGGGACATGAGATGGCGGCTGTGTCCATGGATGATGCCGGAATGGTGCCGGATCAATTGGAGGAAAGCAAAGCAGATGTTGCTTATGTGATGCCGTCCCACCAATTTCCGATGGGGATGGTTATGCCTATGAAGCGAAGACTGCAGCTTCTGGCATGGGCGAAAGCCAGTTCTGGAAGATATATTATTGAAGATGATTATGATTCGGAGTTCCGATACAAAGGAAAACCGATTCCCGCACTTCAAGGCTATGATCAAAATGACACTGTGATCTATATTGGAACATTTTCGAAAGCGATTGCTCCGGCGATCCGAATCAGTTATATGGTACTCCCCAAACATTGCTTGCAGCATATGAAGAACGGGGAAAGAATTTTTCAGTAACAGTTTCCCGTGTGGATCAGAAAATTATAGAGCTTTTTTTGAGAGAGGGCTATTTTGAACGCCATTTAAACCGAATGCGGGCACTGTATAAAGGAAAACGTGATCTGATACTAAAATTGCTGAAACCATTACGTTCTGTTTGCTGCGTATCCGGCGAACATGCAGGGGTTCATCTGCTGTTGCAGCTTTTGAATGGAATGACGGAAGAGGAGGCTGTAGAGCGCACAAAGGCAGTTGGGATTAAAGTCTATCCGCTTCATCAGTACTATGTAAATGGAGAAAGAAACGGGAAACAGAAGGAATCCTTCTGGGGTATGCAACCCTGGAGGAATCCGTAATCGAAACGGCTATGAATGCACTGAACCGTGCCTGGAGCTAGTACAGCTCTCCCAGGATATTTCTGAACAGTTCCTTAAATTTAAAAAGAGAATGCCGGATATTGACAAACGGCATTCTCTTTTCTGTTAGATCGTGCGGCATCTTTTACTTCTTCTGCGACTTCCCTGACAGTATCTTTTGCATCATCCACTAAAGTCTCAGCATTTTCTTTTAATTCTTCCGCTTTTGCAGCCACATCCTTCGAATCGTGGTATAATTGCGTGCGCCTGTCTCAAATTCGTCTGAGAAATCATCAAAATCATCGTCAAGGGATTCACTGCACTTATTTACTGTTTGGAGATAAGCAATTACCGCACCAGCCGCAGCCCCGATACAAGCCAGCCCGACGATAGCTTTTCCAAATTTTTTTGACATAATCGTATCTCCTTCCGGTTGAAAAGGTCTTTGATGGTTGTTTCAGATGGATAAATACACCTTCCATGAACCACCATACGTAGATAGTATACACCGTTTTTGGAAAAAAGAAAAGTAAAATGTGTAAATTTGCCTGTTTTTTTGGAAAAGTTTTCTGGAACGTGTCTGTAGATTGCAGAAAGTAATGTCCAGACACGCTTCAGCAGTCCATAAAATGTTTAATAACCTCTGCAATTCCGCTGTGGTCACAATCATGGACGGTGATATAATCCGCACATTCTTTGACAACAGGAATTGCATTGGACATGGCAACACCGATTTTGGCTTTACGGATCATATCAATATCATTTTCTTCATCTCCGGCGGCAATTGTATTGGAAAGCGGAATGTTCAGATGGTCGCAGAGAATCTGAATGGCGGCACCCTTCGAAATGCCGTATGCCACATGTTCCAGATAAAATTGACTGGAATAAAAGATGGAAACCTTTCCCTCGGCCCAGTCTGCCATTTCCTGACGGTAAAGATCCAGAACTTCACGCCCCAGCTTCAAATCAATTGCCAGAAGCTTCACAGGGGCTTCTGTGAGATGGGAAAGCAGATCCGGATCTATCTGATAAGGAGTATGGGTACGTGAAGTGTAATATTGCAGTTCTTCTGTATCATAAAAGTGTCAATAAAGATTCGTCCGAATAAGTTCTGACAGTAGATTCCCCTTCGTTGTGTTTCTGAAAAAATATGACGGACGTATGCAAGGGAATTCCCTTTTATAAAGAGTTTTCTTTGTATAGCAGTCGTAAATAAGCCCTCCGTTGTAGGTTATGGCATAACAGCCTTCCGTTCTAAGCCCAGTTCCCTGATTTGCGCCATGCAGCCGCACAGTGGTCTTCCGGTATTGATCACTACTTTATGACCGGCAGTCAGAGCCCGGTCGATAGCGGCGGCATTTTCCGCTGTGATTTCTTTTTTTCTGTCTAGCAAAGTGCCGTCAAGATCTGTAAAAAGTATTTTAGTGTCCATATAATTACTCCTTGTGTGTAATGTCTATCATCGTAATCATTCTTAACATATAGTATAGTTTATAAAATATACATCGGCAATCGTTTTTTTGAAAGATTATGAAAGCGTTGAATCCTTTTTCTGAAGATGGTATAATGATCTTATGAGTCAGTAACTAGAGCAGACAGGAAGGTGAGACAGATGATAAGGGCATGTATCTTTGATCTGGATGGAACGCTTGCGGATACAGTGGAGTCCATTGCACATGGAGTGAATCATACACTGAAGTATTTTGGTATTGCTCCGCGGCCGGTTGAGGAATTTAATTTTTATGCCGGGGATGGGATTGATATGGCACTGAAGCGTGCATTGGCGGCTGCCGGGGATACAAAAGGCGTACATATGGAAGAGGGAATCCGATAACCAGAGCGTTTTTGGAGAAAATCCTTTGTATTGTGTAAAGCCATATCCGGAAATTGAGGAAACACTGGGGGAAGCTTAAGGAGCTTGGGATGAAAATTGCCGTATTTTCCAATAAGCCTCATGGTGCGGCTGTACATGTAGTTGAGACTTTATTCGGCAGATCTTGTTTTGACTGGATACAGGGTCAGACGGATCAGATACCGAAAAAACCGGATCCTGCAGGAGCATTGGCAATGGCGGAGCGGTTTGGGATGAAAACAGAAGAAATCCTGTATTTGGGAGATACCAATACGGATATGAAAACCGGTCTGGCGGCAGGGATGTATACAGTAGGCGTCACCTGGGGATTTCGACCGAGAAAAGAGCTGGAAGAGAATCGTGCCATGGCAATTATTGATCATCCCTCCAGATTCTGGATTTGCTGGAGAAATTGAACCATGAACAGGATTAAGCTGATTGCCAGTGATCTGGATGGAACCTTGCTTCAGCATGGGACTCAGAGACTGCGGTCGGAAACCTGTGGGCTGATCCACCAGCTTCATGAGCAGGGAAGATGCGCAGGAGGGAATCAGAATACTCTGTTCTTAACAGGCAGAGTGGAAGATACATTAGAGGATGTATTGAGAAAGGGAGGTAGCGTGGAATGAATGAGTACAGTGAGGAGTGTATCTACACATTTTTAAAAAGATCAGGGACGGCTTTTTGATGAGCCGGTGGCGGAGAATTATGGTGAGGCAGAGGCTTTTCTGGAAGATTGTATGGCGGTTGTAGTAGATTCTTTCGGAAGTTCGGAATATATGGAAGAGAGTGGTATGGATGTAGATGGGATGAGTAATGAGGAACTAGAAGAGGCTTCAGAAGTATTTGCATTGCCGAATGGTCAGTATTTGATTGTAGAAGGGTAAAATGTTGTAAATTTACCGATTTTATAAGAATTTAATATTTTGTTTATAAAATAATTAGCACTCACTTCTAATGAGTGCTAATTTTCTATTGACATTTGGTCGGGTCCGTACTAATATATCATTTAGATACATGTGGCAGACAAGTCTCATATGAAAATAAAAAAGATTTGTCAAAAATGTCATATGACAAAAAAAAAAGGAGTGTGAAAACCATGGCAGCAAAACATGGCAGTCTTTCAATTAACAGTGATAATATTTTCCCCATTATTAAGAAGTGGATGTATTCCGATCATGATATTTTCGTTCGTGAATTGGTTTCAATGGATGTGATGCCATTACAAAACTAAAAAACTGGAGGTTGTAGGTGATTATCAGTTCCCGGAAGGATATAAAGCCAAAATCGAAGTGATTGTCAATCCGGAAGCTAAAACTCTGAAGTCTATTGACAATGGTATCGGTATGACAGCCGATGAAGTGGAAGAATATATTACACAGATTGCTTTTTCCGGAGCAACCAAGTTCCTGGAGCAGTACAAAGATAAAACAAATGATGATCAGATCATCGGACATTTTGGTCTGGGATTTTATTCCGCTTTTATGGTTGCAGAGGACGTGCACATTGATACGCTTTCTTACCAGGAAGGTGCGGCTCCGGTTCACTGGGAATGTGACGGAAGTACAGAGTATGACATGAAAGATGGCAATAAAGTAACACCTGGTACGGAAATTACCCTGTTCCTCAATGAGGACAGCCTGGAATTTGCCAATGAATACCGGATGCGTGAGGTTCTGGAGAAATATTGTTCCTTCATGCCGGTAGAAATCTTCCTGTCCAAGGAGAATGCACCTCAGGAATATGAGACGATTGATGAGGCAGACTTAAAAGAGGATGATGTGGTAGTAGAGCATATTCATGAGGATGCAAAGACAGAAGAAAAAGAAAATGAAAACGGAGAAAAAGAGATTGTAGAAATCGCTCCGGCAAAGGAGAAAGTAGAGATTAACAAACGTCCGGTATCAATCAGTGATATTCATCCGCTTTGGACAAAAGCATCCCAACGATTGTACCGAGGAAGAATACAAGAGTTTTTATCGTAAGGTATTTAATGACTACAGAGAGCCTTTGTTCTGGATTCATCTGAATATGGATTATCCGTTCAATCTGAAGGAATTTTGTACTTCCCACGCATCAATACAGAGTATGATTCTATCGAAGGAACCATCAAGCTGTATAATAACCAGGTATTTATTGCAGATAATATTAAGGAAGTCATTCCGGAATATCTGATGCTTCTGAAAGGTGTGATTGACTGTCGGATCTGCCGCTGAATGTTTCAAGGTTGTAAAAGATGCACTTCAGAATGATGGATTTGTTAAGAAGATTGCAGATTATGATGCCTACATTTCGATTTAGAGTGTAGGCATTTTCTATACACACCATTTCTCTTTATATTTGTTTATTCGTTTGTTTTCCGGAATAGGATATTCTATTGGCATATCAGAAGCCAGTGCTTCCTGACGCACCTCCAAGGGTGTTTTGCAGTGATATCTGTCCTGTGGTCGTTCCTCACTGTAAAAACGCAGGTAATCTTTAATGGCATATCTCAATGAAGCCTCATCCGTTATTTTATACATCTGATACATTTCCGTTTTAATGATTCCCCAGAACCCTTCTGTTGGTCCATTATCAATGCAGTGTCCAACCCTGGACATGGATTGCTCCATGTCCTGTTTTTCAAGTTTCTTCTGAAACATCTTGCTGGTATACTGGAATCCGCGGTCTGAATGAAACATCGGTCTGGCATCGGGAAAAGCTGCAATCGCTCTGTCAAACGTTTTAAATACCAGCCTGTTATCATTTCTTGCACTAACAACATAAGCTACGGATACCTGTCATACAAATCCAAAATAGCACTTAAATACAGCTTCTTTTGTTCACCAGGCACTTTAAATTCAGTCACATCAGTAGCCCATTTTTGATTGGGGGCAGTTGCGTAAAAAATCCCTTTGAAGTATATTTTCTGCCGTTTCATCAGGTTTTGAGTATGTATATTTTTTCTTCTTTTTTCGTATAACGGAATGGATCCCCAGCTTTTTCATAATTCTGTGAACTCTATTTTTGCTGTACTTTGTTTGATTAAAATGATTGATCCAAGAAGTCATTCTCCGATATCCCAGGATATGATGGAAACGTTCGTCAAACTCTTTGATCAGTTCTGCGAGTTTGATATTTTCGTGCTCTGCATCCGGCACTGTCCTGTGCAGCCATTTATAATAAGCAGCCCTTGATATCTCAAGGTGTCTGCACATCCACCCTATGCTCCATTTTTTTTCTCTGTATGGAAATGCCTGATTGTTAAATATTTTGATTCATGGCGTACTTTTCCAAGCCTCACATCCTTTCGAATTCTTTCACTTTTTTTAACAATTCAACTACCATATCCTTTTCTTCCAGCTGACGCTTTAGTCGTAAGTTTTCACGTCTCAAACGTTCTAATTCATCTACTTCATCATCTGTTTTGTGATGTCCCCGCTTATCGGTTAACCCGTCTTCACCATTAGCATCATATTTCTTTACCCAGGAATAAACCTGATTGTAAGAAACGTCATATTTTGCTGCCGTATTCTTATAATCACGGTTATGGTTTATACAATAATCAATGATTTCTTTTCGTTCTTCTATAGTTGTTTTTCTCCGTGCTTCTGCCATATAGACCTCCTGTTTTGGATCGTAATCCTTAAGTTCTCTATTGGCATTATACACCTTAATCCATTGTCTTAAAACAGAACGGCTGGATATTCCGTACCGGGCAATGATGTCATTAACGGAACCTTCGCCATTAATTACTGCTTCTACGCATTTTATTTTGAGTTCTTTAGAATAAGTTCTGTTCTTTTTATGACAGAATGCAGATATCCCATGAATCCTGTATTCATTAATCCATCCTACTAATGTCGAATAACCTATGCCATACTTATTGGCAAGGAATTGAATAGAACCTATTCCATCAATATATTCTTGTGATACCCTGGCTCTAAATTCGGGTGTGTATGTTGATCTTGGCATGAAAAATAAAACTGACAGAAGCGGTGTGCCCGTATTATTTTCTGTTTTTCCTTTATAAGCGAAAAGCAAAAACAGTATATCGCCCCAGAGGATTTGTGTCTGTCCGGTCTCCTTACGTTCTTTGGAATCTTCTGGTCCATAAAAATTATGATGAAGCTTTCCGTCAATAGAAAAGTTGCAAAAGTGGTGATCTGAACTTCCGAAACCTGAAACGGTCAAAGGTGTCCGACAGCAGTAACTGATTCATAAAATTTTTCAGGTTTTTATCGTAATGGCAATCATCTTACAGCCATCCTTTCTTCTTAAAGTACCAGATTTCTCCAATCACAAGTGCAGTACACAGACCAGCTAAAATAAAATAAGCAAAGGGCTGCTGCAATTCGGGCATGTTTACAAAATTCATGCCATACCAGCCAGTGATAAGGGAGAGCGGGAAAAGAGCGATGTCACCACAGTCAGGATCCGTATGGTGTCATTTTGACGGATATCAATCTGTGCCTGATGCATCTCCCGGATCTGATAGGCGTATTCGCGAAGCATCTGTGTGTTATCATACAGGCGGTCCGCTCTGGAAATGAGCCGCTGAAATTGCACCTGATATTCCTCCGGAAAAAATGATTGATATTTTCAGAGAGAATTTCGAACATATCCAGAAGCTGTTGGTAGTAGGATTGGAAGAGCAGCAGTTCCCGCCTTCCGGTACTGACATTTAATTTTAGTTCTTTGGGAAGCGTATCAGTCAACGATTCTTCCATAGTTGCCAGTCTTTGTTCATAATTTTGGAGAAAAATTGTGTCACCGTCAATCAATGATTCCAATAAATCAAAGAAAAAAGCGGTAAGTGTTGTCTGCTGTTTCCTGAAATTCGTCGATCAGGTGTGGCTGCACAGAGTTTAATTGCTTTCGGTCGTCAATAAGAACCAGATGCTGCTTCTCAAAGTAAAAGATCAGCGAAACTCCGGAAGTAAATGAGGCTCCTTTTGCAGGAACCAGTAAAGTTCCGATAATGGCATCGGAGAGCATTTCTACTTTGCAGCAATTTATGGATTCTCTCAGATTGCGGCAAAGGACTTTGTGGTGTTTCAGTCCCCGGCAGAATGTCTCCGCTTCCTCAAAATCCAGAAATTCCAGAATCTCGTCTTCCGGCTGCAAGACGGATGTTTCCGTCAGTTCTTTGAAATTTCTTATTTAATAAATAACGCATGGAAGAATCCTTTCTGAGACTTAGGAACTGTAGGAAAATAACTTATACATCTTGACTTGCCTGTTTCTCCGATTGTGCAGGTCAAAAAGCCTCGCCGTAGCCCGCTGCGACTACATTTTTGACCTACCCCTCGAAGAAATATTCTGCGCAATCTGCAAAAGTTATTTTTCTACAATTCCTTAATAGTAAAGCGGTCGTAATTTTTCAGACGCACTTTCACTTAGTATAACGTCAAACAGATCGTTGTGCAAGGGAAAACGGCAAGGAAAGGATAGAAAGAATATGAAAAAAATCCTTTGCAAACACTATGGTAATATGATATAGTATATTTGACACGTGGTTATAAAAACTACATCATGAAATTCTGAAGAACAGAACGTGTGATTGAAGATAAAAAGTATTTGAGTATGGAGGCCTTTCGTTATGAGTTTTAAGATTGTTGTTGATAGCTGTGGAGAATTGACCCCGAGATGAAAGCGGATGAGAGAATCGTTTCCGCACCGCTTACCCTGGAAGTCGGAGGTGAGACCTTTATAGATGATCATACCTTTCGGCAGCAGATGTTTCTTCAAAAGTAGCAGCATGTCCGGAATGCCCAAAGTCCTCCTGCCCGTCTCCGGAGGTATATCTGGATGTTTTCCGTTCAGAAGCGGAGCATTATTATGCGGTAACATTATCAGCAGAACTCAGCGGCTCTTATAACAGTGCGATGCTTGGACGTTCTATGGCACTGGAGGAGGAACCAGACAAAAAATCTATGTGTTTAATTCCAGATCCGCCTCGGTTGGTCAGACATTAATTGTAAAAAAGATTATGGAATGTGAAGAAGCGGGAATGAGTTTTGAAAAAAGATTGTAGAGGCTGTGGAAGCATATATTTCCAGTCAGAATACGTACTTTGTTCTTGAAAATCTGGATACTCTGCGAAAAATGGAAGGCTCAGTA
>VOFB01001723.1_pt1 | contig 19730 bp, 20 predicted proteins | sample 5384141 | NCBI WGS metagenome assembly VOFB01 (sample SAMN12384721, study PRJNA508395) | human gut metagenome | isolation source: healthy gut A | host: Homo sapiens | reverse complement strand
CCTGTAAGTGAGAGTGAGCTGCCGGGGCAGTCAGAAAATCCCTCTGATCCGCCGCTTGAAGAAACGCATGAATGGGATAAAATCCCTATGGTAATGGTGGATGGAAAACTCTACTATGATACGGGGAAAGAAAGCACCATAAGTGGTCGTTGCGGGGTAATGGACGGGGAAATTACTTCAACGGTTGATGGCTCTGAGATACCGACAAAGGATAACCAATCTAATTTTGGGACAGGCTTTGAATATCAATACGGGGCAGAAGCTTGCCGGAAGAACAGCAGTTGGCTGTAAGTTTTGTCCCGTCGGATTTGATTGAAGAAACCGGCCCTGTAAAAACAGAGGACGCAGAAGTTCCTGCACAGGAAGAAGAATTATGCGGTTATCCTCTTGCACCAGAAGAAGTAAGTGACAGAAGAAGTTCTTAGAGATGGTTGTGAGGCAGCCACCATACTGCCAGCCCCAAAGGGGCGGCGGTATGGTAAAAGAAAGTAACAAAGAGACAGCCAGTAGGAAAATATAGTAGGATATAGTTCTTTTTTACAAGAAAGGGCCGGGTGATTTTATAGAAACAACCATTTCGGGAATGACAGGCCGAGGAAGTATTCGGCACAATAACAGGAGCTTTTCGGCGGCGAATGTAGACCGCAGCCGGTCGGAGCAGAATATCACTTTTTGCAACGATGACTTGAAGCAGGTGTACCATGAGCTTTTTGATGAAGCATTGGCTGCCTATAACGCTAAAAAGAAAAAGACCAGGGACAAAATACCAGACTACTATGAGCATATCCGGCAGAGCAAACAGGAGAAGCTATTTCACGAGGCCATCTTCCAGATCGGTAACATGGAGGACTGTGGGTGCGGCTCCCCAGGAGGGGGAACGGGCAGCGGCAGCTCTCAAAGAATTTGCAGAGTCCTTCCAGGAGCGCAATCCTCATCTGCGGGTATTCAATATGGTGCTGCACATGGATGAAGCCACGCCCCACCTCCATGTAGACTTTGTGCCGGTGGCCACTGGGCAGAGCCGGGGGCTGTCCACGAGGGTTTCCATGAAGCAGGCGTTAAAGCAGCAAGGATTTGAAAGCCTGGGCCGAAAGCAAACCGAATGGAAAGCCTGGATGGAGCGTGAGAAGGTATCTCTTGGAGAGATTGCTCAGGTACACGATTTTGAGATTATCAGCCTGGGCGGTGGTCGGCCTCACATGGATTTGCCAGAGTACCGGGCAGCGGCGCAGCGCCTTGAAGCTGTCCAGGAACAGGTTGCAGCAGCAGAACAGGATATAGCAACTTTGGAAAAGCAGAAAAAAGCGTTGCAAGGGAATGTGAAGCTCCTAAAGGCGGTTGAGAAGGTCAAGCCTGATCTGGAGGCCATACAGCCAGAAAAGACGCTGACAGGAGCTGTGAAAGGCGTTACCGTAGAACAGGTAAAGGAACTGAAGGCGGCAGCAATCAGAGGTGCGGCAGCGGAACAGAAAGTGCAAGAGCTGAAGGAAGAAAATCAGCGGCTTCAGCAGAAAATCCCTCGACAAAAGAAACGCTGAAGGAGGCTCAGGAGAGGCAGCGGCTTGAAAACCAAAACCGAAAGCTGCTGGTACAGGTGGAGTGCCTGGAACAAGAGTTGGAGCAGGAGCGCAGCTTCTCGGAGCGGCTCCTGGATGGGGTCAGTGCGGTGATGGATTTTCTGGATCGGCACCTGCCAGAGAAGTTCCGCCCCCTTGTCGAAAGGGCCAGGGAGCTGTTGCCTGTGCCGGAGGTGCAGCAGCCAGAGCAGGAGCAGGAACGAGGTCATACCTGGGGCGGCATGGAGCTTTGATAAGATAGGGAAAAACTGTATTGATAATATATGCCTGTCCAGGGGACTTGAAAGCGCCATCTGGACAGGCTATAATAACAACAAGAAATAGGGAAAAAACTCATTGATAATATATGCCCCCCTATGGCCTTTAGGCCAAGGAAAGATAATAAAAATATTCTCTCTCGGATAGGGAGAAAGTCGGAGGGGAAAATGGGGGTGAGCGACGGGGTGTGGGAATGTGGCAAACCTAAAAGGTTTTCCATCATTTCCATGCCCCATAGCGAGGGGGAAAATGGGGAGGTGACTTTCTCTTTAAGGCCCCGGAGGGGCCGCTCTTTGGCTCCCCCTTTTCCCCCTGTGGGTTTGCAGAATGTATGAAAAGAGAGGTGTAAGGAATGGTGGATCAGCAAGAGGCTTTGGAACGGCAGAGAGAGCTTTATCAGGAAAAGAATGAGCATTTGGAAAGGTTTTTGGAGCCGGTGGCGCCGTATGAGTTTTATCGGGAGATATTCCCGGAGGGTTCTTTCGAGAGGAAGGGACATTTTGAGGACAGGAAGGGAAACGGGATTGCGGTGACGGTTCAGAAAGTTGAGGTTGATAAGGCGACCGGGATTGCCTGCAGATCGAGGGGGATGGTAAGGCGAAACGGTGTACTATCACTGACGAGCTGGACGAACTGCGGGAGCTACAAGACACTGATTTTACGATCATGTCCCCGATTTCCTATTTTGGTCTGCGGCGGTGCGGTAAAAATGCCAGGTATCTTTATGCTTTGGTGTTTGATCTGGACGGGGTAGGTATGCCGCAGCTTCGGGACACGCTGCACCAGATGAACAAGGATATTCTGCCCCAGGCAACCTTTGTTGTAAACAGCGGGACGGGGCTTCACCTATATTATGTGTTGAAAGAGCCAGTGCCTATGTATCCGCACAACCAGAAATGCTTGAAGGAGCTGAAATATTCCCTTACTCGGCAGATTTGGAACCGATATACCTCCACGATAAAAGAACCGCAAATGCAGGGCATTTTGCAGGGCTTTCGGGTGGTCGGCTCCGGCTCGAAACTGGGACGGGAGTACCCTGTGAGGGCGTTCCGGCTTGGCGGGCCGGTGGAACTGGCGCAGCTGCTCGATTATATTCCGGACAGCAACGGGGAGAGGCAGCGGCTTGAGGGGCTTATGAGAAAGAGCCGCCTGTCGCTGGATGAAGCAAAGGAGAAGTACCCAGATTGGTATGAACGGAGGATCATCAAGAAGGAACGGCGGGGTCGCTGGACGGTCAAGCGTGACCTTTACGATTGGTGGCTGCACCGGATTGCTGACGAAATTCGGGTAGGCCATCGTTTTTATGGCATTATGACGCTGGCGATTTATGCGAAAAAATGTGGGATTGACGAAGACGAGCTGCGCCGGGACGCTTTTGCGCTGCTCCAGCCCTATGATGATATGAGCGTGGAGGACATAAACCGCTTCACGAAAGATGATGTGGTGTGTGCCCTGGAGATGTTCAATGAGGACTATGTGACATTTCCCAGGGACGATATAGCGAAGCTCTCTGGTCTTACTATGCCTGTCAATAAGCGGAATTGGCGTAAGCAGGAAGAGCATATTCAAGTGATGAACACAATGAAAGCATTAAAAAAACAGTTAGGAGAGATTGTCAATGAGGGTCGACCTAAAGGCAGCGGAACAGCTCAGGTACGGGTTTATGAGTGGCGACAGCAGCACCCGGAAGGCCGTAAGGCCGACTGCCACCGAGAAACTGGCCTTGATCCGAAAACTATCCGCAAATGGTGGGATTGTCCACCGCCAGCGGTGCGCTTTGAAGATGGGCATATAACGGTGCGGGTGTCCCCTTCGCAGGAGTTGAGCGATTGGCTCCTGGACGCACTGCACAATGAGGGTCAGGAATAAGGCCCAGAAAGGCCCTTGTTACGCTTTAGAAGTCGTTTTCAGCCCTCCGAGGGTAAATATACCGGCTCCCTCGCTACTGCGCCCGTAAAGCCGCATAAATCAAGGCTTTTTTGCCCCCTAAATACGTACATACTGGGATAGAACTTTAGAGCGTCGAGGACAGGGAGATTGTATTGACATTGTAAACAAAAAGCTATACAATGAATATGATAAAACGGGTTATAATAAAAGCGGAAGGAGTTGCTATTATGGCGAATACAAGTATCAATATCCGTATGGATGCAGATTTGAAGCGGCAGTTTGAGGCGTTCTGTGCTGATATGGGAATGACGATGACAACGGCGTTCAATGTTTTTGCGCGTAAGGCTGTGAGGGAGTATAGAATACCCTTTGAAATCAGCGGCGATGTGCCGAACGCGGAAACCGTCGAAGCAATCAAGGAAGTAAAGAGAATGAAGGCTAATCCGAGCCTCGGCAAGACCTATTCCAATGTCGATCAGATGATGGAGGAGCTACTTGCCGATGTATAACATAAGACCAACCACAAAGTTTCAGAAGGATTTGAAGCGTGTGAAAAAGCGCGGCTTTGATATTTCTTTGCTGACCGATATTATTAAAAAGCTGGCTGCGGGGGAGCCGTTGCCGGAAAAGAACAGGGATCACCAGCTTTCCGGGGACTATGCGGGGTGTCGTGAGTGCCACATTACGCCGGATTGGTTGCTGATCTACGAAGTGGACGGGGACGAGCTGATTTTATATCTCACCCGGACGGGATCGCATAGCGATTTATTTTAGGGGAAGGAGGAAAGGTCTATGAGCTGGGATAAAGAGAGGATCGCGCAGCTGCGGCTCCCCGATCCGGCGGACGATGATCCGCACCCTCGGCTGCTTCTGGAAGGGTACGGCATACATGCTGGGCAGGGATTTACCGCCTTGTTTCCCGATGGCTGGCACGAGATTACCCTTGAAGTAGCCTGGGAGCCGACAGGCCCCGCTTGCTGGTACATATCCACGCCGGGATTTGAGGGTGTGTGTCCTGTTGGCCTGTTCGTGAAGGTATGAAAACAATCCGGCAGATAGCCGACGAGATAGGCGTATCAAAACAGGCGGTTTATAAGCGGTACAAAGGCAAGCTGTATACGGTTTGCGCTCCGTATGCGCATACGGAACAGGGGGTCTTGTATCTATCGGAGCAGGCTGAAACCCTGATAAAACAAGACTTTTTGAGAGATGGCTGCCCCAATGGATCGCATACGGATACGCATACGGAGCGCTCCGTTGGAGCGGTGCCGGAGCAGTCGCAAGAGGCTGGTGTGGTAGCAATTTTACAGGCCACCATTGACACGCTACAAGGGCAGCTTTCTGTAAAGGACAAGCAGATTGAAGAATTGAATGCAAGGCTGGCAGAGGTCAGCTCTGCGCTGGTGGTGGCACAGCAGACTGCCCAGGCCGCCCAGGCACTTCATGCCGGAACAATTCGGCAGCAGCTTACTGATGGTGAAGATGATCCAAATCAACAGGGGCAGACGGTGGAGCAGAAAAAAAGCTGGTTTTCAAAAGTTTTTGGTGGCAGATAGGAAACAAAAGTATATTTTTGTTCGTCAGTACAAGTAAGAAAGGCGGTGTGATACAGTGAAAAAGATTGTTCTTGTTTTGGTGGCGGCTATGGTTTTGGTATTCACTGGTTGTGAAAAAAAAGAAACTATTTCTATGCCTTTGATGTTGCTGATGTAAATAACATTGAGATGTATCGCAATGCTGAGCCATACTCCGCCGAAAAGCAAGTTATCACAGAAAGCGAAGACATAGCTGATCTTTATTCTCTGTTTTCGGGACTGGAGGTAAGCGATAAGAAAACGGAGCCTGTTGTCGGGGAGACCATAACGAGTTTTAGGTTCAATCTCTCAGACGATACAAGTTATGAGATCATCTACTGTGCGGAAGCTGTAAAGTCAGGCAGACTGAAATTTCCGGCGGAGAAACTGGATTATTTTACATCAGCCGATATTGGAGGTCGTTGGGATAGCTATCAATATGAGATTGTTCCTGTAAGTGAGAGTGAGCTGCCGGGGCAGTCAGAAAATCCCTCTGATCCGCCGCTTGAAGAAACGCATGAATGGGATAAAATCCCTATGGTAATGGTGGATGGAAAACTCTACTATGATACGGGGAAAGAAAGCACCATAAGTGGTCGTTGCGGGGTAATGGACGGGGAAATTACTTCAACGGTTGATGGCTCTGAGATACCGACAAAGGATAACCAATCTAATTTTGGGACAGGCTTTGAATATCAATACGGGGCAGACAATACCATAGAGATTTTTATGAACGAGAAATGGATCGTTTTTGAGCAAAGAGAAGGAGACGGAAGTAAAGTCCGATATGGTGATCGGATGGTGGATGCGGAGGACCTTTCCAAAGAAACGCTTGAATGGCTGGATTGGTATAATAGCTTGCCGGAAGAACAGCAGTTGGCTGTAAGTTTTGTCCCGTCGGATTTGATTGAAGAAACCGGCCCTGTAAAAACAGAGGACGCAGAAGTTCCTGCACAGGAAGAAGAATTATGCGGTTATCCTCTTGCACCAGAAGAAGTAGAGTGACAGAAGAAGTTCTTAGAGATGGTTGTGAGGCCGGCTCTTTTAGCCCCCGGCAGGGCGCAAAGCACTTTCATACTGCCAGCACCAAAGGGGCGGCGGTGTGAAAGTGCTTTTGCGTTACTTTCTCACCAGAAAGTAACAAAGAGGTTGTGACAGCCACCCAGGTATGGTAAAATAGAGATAGTAGGATATAGTTCTTTTACAAGAAAGGGCCGGGTGATTTTATAGAAACAACCATTTCGGGAATGACAGGCCGAGGAAGTATTCGGCACAATAACAGGAGCTTTTCGGCGGCGAATGTAGACCGCAGCCGGTCGGAGCAGAATATCACTTTTTGCAACGATGACTTGAAGCAGGTGTACCATGAGCTTTTTGATGAAGCATTGGCTGCCTATAACGCTAAAAAGAAAAAGACCAGGGACAAAATACCAGACTACTATGAGCATATCCGGCAGAGCAAACAGGAGAAGCTATTTCACGAGGCCATCTTCCAGATCGGTAACATGGAGGACTGTGGGTGCGGCTCCCCAGGAGGGGAACGGGCAGCGGCAGCTCTCAAAGAATTTGCAGAGTCCTTCCAGGAGCGCAATCCTCATCTGCGGGTATTCAATATGGTGCTGCACATGGATGAAGCCACGCCCCACCTCCATGTAGACTTTGTGCCGGTGGCCACTGGGCAGAGCCGGGGGCTGTCCACGAGGGTTTCCATGAAGCAGGCGTTAAAGCAGCAAGGATTTGAAAGCCTGGGCCGAAAGCAAACCGAATGGAAAGCCTGGATGGAGCGTGAGAAGGTATCTCTTGGAGAGATTGCTCAGGTACACGATTTTGAGATTATCAGCCTGGGCGGTGGTCGGCCTCACATGGATTTGCCAGAGTACCGGGCAGCGGCGCAGCGCCTTGAAGCTGTCCAGGAACAGGTTGCAGCAGCAGAACAGGATATAGCAACTTTGGAAAAGCAGAAAAAAGCGTTGCAAGGGAATGTGAAGCTCCTAAAGGCGGTTGAGAAGGTCAAGCCTGATCTGGAGGCCATACAGCCAGAAAAGACGCTGACAGGAGCTGTGAAAGGCGTTACCGTAGAACAGGTAAAGGAACTGAAGGCGGCAGCAATCAGAGGTGCGGCAGCGGAACAGAAAGTGCAAGAGCTGAAGGAAGAAAATCAGCGGCTTCAGCAGAAAATCCCCTCGACAAAAGAAAAGCTGAAGGAGGCTCAGGAGAGGCAGCGGCTTGAAAACCAAAACCGAAAGCTGCTGGTACAGGTGGAGTGCCTGGAACAAGAGTTGGAGCAGGAGCGCAGCTTCTCGGAGCGGCTCCTGGATGGGGTCAGTGCGGTGATGGATTTTCTGGATCGGCACCTGCCAGAGAAGTTCCGCCCCCTTGTCGAAAGGGCCAGGGAGCTGTTGCCTGTGCCGGAGGTGCAGCAGCCGGAACAGGAGCAGGAACGAGGCCACACCTGGGGCGGCATGGAGCTGTAATAAGATTGATAATATAAGCCTGTCCGGGGGACTTGAAAGAGCCGCCCGGACAGGCTATAATAACAACTAAAAATAGGGAAAAACTCTATTGATAATATATGCCGTATAAAGGGGCCAGGAACAGGTGAAAATATGCCGGAATCTGGCTTGCCGAAAAATAGGGAAAAACTCTATTGATAATATATGCCGTATATAGGGCCTTTAGGCCCTCAAAAAAATTTCTAAAATTCTCTCTCGGACAGGGAGAAAGTCGGAGGGGAAAAGGGGGATGAGCGGAGGCTGTGGTAATGTGGTAAACCCGATAGGGTTTTCCATCATTTCCACAGCCGGAGCGAGGGGGGAAAGGGGGAGGTGACTTTCTCTTTAAGGCCCCGAAGGGGCCGCTCTTTGGCTCCCCCTTTCCCCCTTCCCGCCCGCAGGCGATCCCCGCCGCAGCGGATTTCTTTTTGCTACTTTTTCTTTTGGAGGTGAGCATATGGCTATGGATCAGCAGACCGTTATGGAGCGGTTGAAGGAATTGTACCGGGAAAAGAATGAGCATTTGGAGAAGTTCCTGGAGCCGGTCACACCCTTTGAATTTTACCGGGAGATCTTCCCGGTGGGTAGCTTTGAACGGAAGGGTCATTTTGAGGACGCAAAGGGGAACGGAATCGCGGTGACGGTGCCGCCGAAGGCGGCAGGGATCGCCCTGGAGATCAAAGAGGAAGGCAAGGCCAAACGCTACACGATCACCGATGAACTGTCGGAGCTGTCGGAGGTCTACGATACGGACTTTACCATCATGTCTCCCCTGTCCTACTTTGGGCGGCGGCGGTGCGGTAAGAACGCCCGGTATCTCTATGCCCTGGTCTTTGACCTGGATGGGGTGGGTATGCCCCAGCTCCGGGACACCCTGCACCAGATGAACAAGGATATTCTTCCCCAGGCAACCTTTGTCGTAAACAGCGGGACAGGGCTTCACCTGTATTATGTGCTGGAGGAGCCGATCCCTATGTACCCGCACAATCAGAAATGCTTGAAGGAATTGAAGTATTCCCTCACCAGGCAGATTTGGAACAGGTACACCTCCACCATCAAGGAGCCGCAAATGCAGGGCATTTTGCAGGGCTTCCGGGTAGTCGGCTCCGGCTCCAAGCTGGGCCGGGAGTACCCGGTGACGGCCTATCGGCTCGGAGGGAGGGTGACGCTGGAGAAGCTGCTGGAGTTTATCCCGGACAGCAACGGGGAGCAGCAGCAGCTCTTGGGTCTCATGCGGAAGGGGCGACTCTCGCTGGCCGAGGCGAAGGAGAAGTACCCGGACTGGTATGAGCGGCGGATCGTCAAGAAGGAGCGGCGGGGCCGCTGGACGGTCAAGCGAGATCTCTATGACTGGTGGCTGCACCGGATCGAGGACGAGATCAAAGTGGGCCATCGCTTCTATGGCATTATGACGCTGGCGATCTATGCGAAGAAATGCGGGATAGATGAGAAGGAGCTGCGCCGGGACGCTTTCTCTCTGCTGAAACCCTATGACGATATGAGTGTGGAGGACATCAACCGCTTTACGAAGGATGATGTGGTGTGTGCCCTGGAGATGTTCAACGAGGACTATGTGACATTTCCCAGGGATGATGTAGCGAAGATCTCCGGTCTGTCTATGCCCGTTAATAAGCGGAACTGGCGCAAGCAGTGGGAACACCTGCAATTTGCGCGTGGTGTGCGAGAGGTTAAAGGAAAACTTGGTGAGACTGTTTCTGGTGGTGGCCGTCCTGCGGCACAGGATCTGGTGTATGAATGGCGGCGGCAGCACCCGGAGGGCCGCAAGGCCGACTGCCACCGGGACACGGGCCTTGATCCGAAAACAATTCGCAAGTGGTGGGACTGCCCGCCTCCGGCTGTGCGCGTTCAGAATGGGCATATCACAGTGCGCGTCAGCCCCTCCCAGGCGGTGAGTGATCTGCCGGTGGAGGCTTTGGGTCAGAGTGAGGATTAGGGGTGTTTTCCGGCCCCAGAACGCCCCAGGGCGGCTTTTCCGGCTCTCCGAGGGTAAACATACGGCCCCCTCTCTACTGTGCCCGGAAAGCCGCATAAATCAAAGCTTTTTACCCCCCTAAATGTCCACATAGCAGATGTAACGGCAATTACATAAAGGTAAAGAAAAATACTTGATTTTCTTTCTTTCTGCATATACTATGAGTAGGAAAGGAGTGTTCGATATGGCACACACGGTCAATGTAAATATCAAGATGGATGAAGATGTCAAGAAGAGAATGGAACGGGCCTGTGCCGAGATGGGCCTTTCCATGAGTGCGGCCTTTACTATGTTCGCAAAGAAAGTCGGCAGAGAGTACCGTATACCGTTTGAGGTTTCGGCTGATCCGTTCTATTCGGAAAGCAACATGAATTATTTGCGCCGGGTTATCTCCGATATTGAAAGTAGAAAAGCTGTTCTGAAAGAGCACGAATTGATTGAGGATTGATATATGAGACTGCTTTGGGAAGAACAGGCGTGGGATGATTATTGCTATTGGCAGACGCAGGATAAAAGGACGCTGAAACGGATAAATGCTTTAATCAAGGATATTCAGCGGGACAGATTTGATGGGATAGGAAAGCCGGAGCCTTTGAAAGAGGAATTAAGCGGGTGGTGGAGCCGCCGCATAGATGATGTGAACCGGCTTGTTTACCAAGAGAGGGATGGAGCTATTATAATTGCCTCCTGTCGGGGCCATTACGACGATTGAGAAAGGAAGGGCCAGTTATGGGCTGGGATAAAGAGAAGGTCGCGCAGCTGCAGCTCCCCGATCCAGCGGACGCTGATCCGCACCCCCGTCTACTCCTGGAGGGGGACGATGTACACGCTGGACAGGGTTTTACAGCCTTGTTTCCAGATGGGTGGCATGATATTACCCTGGAGGTGTCCTGGGAGCCGACCGGCCCCGGCTGCTGGTACATATCGACGCCTGGATTTGAGGGTGTGTGCCCTATCGGCTTGTTCGTAAAGGTATGAAAACAATCCGGCAGATAGCCGACGAGATAGGGGTATCAAAGCAGGCGGTCTATAAGCGATACAAAGGTAAGCTGCATACGGTTTGCGCTCCGTATGCGCATACGGAGCAGGGGGTCTTGTATCTATCGGAGCAGGCTGAAACGCTGATAAAACAAGACTTTTTGAAAGCTGACCGCTCCAATGGAGCGCATACGGAGCGCCCCATTGGAGCGGTGTCGGAGCAGCTCAAAGAGGCTGATGTTGTTTCAGTCTTACAGGCTACCATTGACACGCTGCAAGAGCAGCTTGAAGTGAAAGACCAACAGATTGAAAAATTGACCGAGGCCCTGCTTGCTGCCCAGAAGACGGCGGCAGCGGCTCAGGCTCTCCATGCGGGAATGATCCAGCAGCAGTTCCTCACTAACAGGGACGAGATAGAGGAACAAGGCGAGGGGCCAGTAGAAAGGCAAGGATGGCTCAGGCGGCTGTTTCACGGATTGTTCCTGTAAAAGAAATTCTTGATAAATATAAGAAAAGAGATATAATTATGATGGTAAGTAGGAAGTAGGCCGACGAACAGATTAAGAAAGGAAGATGATTATGATGAAGAAACTTACAAGTATTGGTCTCGTGTGTGCCATGTGTATGGCCTTGATGAGTGTGTCAGTGGCAGCGGCAGCAGAAGGGGAGGTCCCCCAGGCGGCGAATAGTGTCTCTGGTTCTACGGCAAGTGGGGCTCATGAGGTTGTCATTGAAGGAGAGCCTGGAGATATTATAGTTGTCGGGGATCTCGTGTTTGAAATCATTGACCCGGAAGAAATGGAAGAGCTTGCATCCCAGCCGGTTCCGTATGCAAGCACCACACGTTGGACGAATGTTTCCTTGTCCGGGACTGAGATGAGTAAGAAATTTGAGGTAACATCTTCTTATCCCTATGCGAAGGTATGGATTAGCAATCAGGGCAAAGGTGATATTCAGTTTACTATAACGAGAGGTTCCGATACTGGTACTCTTGTGTCCGGGTCTGATGTAACGATTAAGGCTGGAACGTCAACAAGTGTATATAGTACGAATTCGTGGCCTGCGGATGCTTACTATGCTAACTTCACTTGTGGCTCTGCAAATATGAAGGGCCTGACATCCTGCCGTGTAGCATCTACTCAACATGAACTTGATATTTAAGTGACGCGATAGGATTAAAAAGTAAGGCCCAGCAGTGAATTGATGACCTCTGGGTGAGTGCCCGTAGGCGGCGGGGCTGATGCCCTGTTCTGGGGCGACTGATGCGGCTATTGCTGTCCTCAGCCGCCCCAGGCAATCCCCGCGGGAGCGCGCAAAAGCACTTTCATACTGACGCCCCAACGGGGCGGCGGTGTGAAAGTGCTTTTGCGTTACTTTCTCCCAGGAGAAAGTAACAAAGAGGCGTTGCCCCCTTGCGGGGGCTATGGTAAGATGGATTTGTAAGAGGTTAGGACGATAGAAAGGATGGGTGATTTTATCGGTACAACCATATCCGGCATGACGGGCCGGGGAAGTATCAGACACAACAACCGGAGCTTTTCGGCGGCGAATATAGACCGGAGCCGGACGGAGCAGAATGTGACCTACTGCAACGACGATCTGAAGCAGGTCTACCACGAGATCTTCGACGAGGCCCTGGCCGCCTACAACGCAAAAAAGAAAAAGACCAGGGATAAGATCACAGACTATTATGAGCATATCCGGCAGGGGAAGCAAGAGAAATTATTTCACGAGGCGATCTTCCAGATCGGCAACCTGGAGGACTGCGGGTGCGGCTCCCCCGGAGGGGAACGGGCGGCAGCGGCTCTCAAAGAATTTGCGGAGAGCTTCCAGGAGCGCAATCCCCATCTGCGGGTGTTCAATATGGTGCTGCACATGGACGAGGCCACGCCGCACCTCCATGTAGACTTCATTCCGGTGGCCACGGAGCAGAGCCGGGGTCTCTCCACCAGGGTTTCCATGAAACAGGCGTTGAAGCAGCAGGGCTTTGTGAGCCTGGGGCGGAAGCAGACGGAATGGAACGCCTGGATGGAGCGAGAGAAAGCGGCCCTGACAGAGATCGCCCAGGCGCACGAGTTTGAGATCATCAGCCTGGGCGGTGGCCGCCCTCATATGGAGCTGCCAGAGTACAGGGCAGCGGCCCAGCGGCTTGAAGCTGTCCAGGAACAGGTGATAGCGGCAGAGCAGGAGATCGCGGCCTTGGAAAAGCAGAGAAAGGCCCTGCAAGGGAATGTGAAGCTGCTGAAAGCGGTGGAGAAGGTCAAGCCCGATCTGGACGCGATACAACCAGAAAAGACGCTGACAGGGGCCGTCAAGGGTGTGACGGTGGAGCAGGTGAAGGAGCTGAAGGCGGCGGTGATCCGGGGTGCGGCGGCAGAGCAGAAGGTGCGGGAGCTGAAGGTAGAAAACCAACAGCTTCAGCAGAAAATCCCCTCGATGAAAGAAAAGCTGAAGGAGGCCCAGGAGCGGAAGCGGCTTGAAAATGAAAACCGGCAGCTCAAAGTGCAGGTCGAATACCTGGAAAAAGATTTGAGCTGGGAGCGTGGGATTTCGGCGCGGCTCCAGGAAGGGATCGGGGCGGTGCTGGACTTTCTGGATCAGCACTTGCCGGAGCAGTTCCGGCCCCTGGTCGAAAGGCGCGGGAGCTACTACCTGTGCCAGAGGTGCAGCAGCCGGAACAGGAGCAGGAACGAGGCCACACCTGGGGCGGCATGGAGCTGTAAAGAAGAAGCCTGTCCGGGGGCCTTGCAAGAGCCGCCCGGACAGGCTATAATAACAGTAAAAATAGGGAATAAAATGTATTGATAATATATGCCCCCCCTATGGGTATAGGGGATAGCAGGGAGTTAGTGTGTCGTAAAATAGGGAATAAAATGTATTGATAATATATGCCCCCCTATGGTCTTTAGGCCAGGATAAATAATAAAAATATTTTCTCTCGGACAGGGAGAAAGTCGGAGGGGGTTATGGGGGTGAGCGGCGGGGTGTGGGAATGTGGTAAACCTGAAAGGTTTTCCATCATTTCCATGCCCCAGAGCGAGGGGGAAAAGGGGGAGGTGACTTTCTCTTTAAGGCCCCGAAGGGGCCGCTCTTTGGCTCCCCCTTTTCCCCCTATGGGTTTGCAGAATGTACGAAAAGAGGTGTAAGGAATGGCGGATCAGCAAGTAGCACTGGAACGGCTGCGGGAACTTTACAGGGAAAAGAACGAGCATTTAGAGAAGTTTTTAGAGCCGGTGGAGCCGTATGAGTTTTATCGTGAGATCTTCCCGGAAGGATCTTTCGAGAGGAAGGGCCATTTTGAGGACAGGAAGGGAAACGGGATCGCGGTGACAGTGGCCAAAAGTGAGGTTGACAAGGCAACCGGGATTGCCCTGCAGATCGAGGGGGACGGTAAAGCGAAACGATGTACCGTCACTGACGAGCTGGACGAGCTGCGGGAGCTGCAAGACACCGATTTCACGATTATGTCCCCGATCTCCTATTTTGGACGGCGGCGGTGCGGCAAAAATGCCCGGTATCTCTATGCCCTGGTCTTTGACTTGGATGGGGTGGGTATGCCCCAGCTCCGGGACACGCTGCACCAGATGAACAAGGATATTCTGCCCCAGGCAACCTTTGTTGTAAACAGCGGGACAGGGCTTCACCTGTATTATGTGCTGAAAGAGCCGGTGCCTATGTACCCGTACAACCAGAAATGCTTGAAAGAGCTGAAATATTCCCTCACCCGGCAGATTTGGAATAAGTTTACCTCCACCATCAAGGAGCCGCAAATGCAGGGGATTTTGCAGGGCTTTCGGGTGGTCGGCTCTGGCTCGAAGCTGGGGCGTGAGTACCCTGTGAGGGCGTTCCGGCTCGGCGGGCCGGTGGAGCTGGCGCGGCTGCTTGATTATATCCCGGACAGCAACGGGGAACAGCAGCGGCTTGAGGGGCTTATGAGAAAGAGCCGACTGTCGCTGGCCGAGGCGAAAGAGAAGTACCCGGATTGGTATGAGCGGCGGATCATCAAGAAGGAGCGGCGGGGCCGCTGGACGGTCAAGCGTGACCTTTACGACTGGTGGCTGCACCGGATCGCCGATGAAATCCGGGTGGGCCATCGTTTCTATGGCATTATGACGCTGGCGATTTATGCGAAGAAATGCGGGATAGACGAGGACGAGCTGCGCCGGGACGCTTTCGCGCTGCTTCGGCCCTACGATGATATGAGCGTGGAGGATATAAACCGCTTTACAAAAGATGATGTGGTGTGCGCCCTGGAGATGTTCAACGAGGACTATGTGACATTCCCCAGGGACGATATAGCGAAGCTCTCCGGCCTGACTATGCCTGTCAATAAGCGGAACTGGCGCAAACAGCCAGTACATTTGCAGGGCGCGAGAGCAATCCAGGAGATTAACGATAAGGCCAATGGTACGAATTGGAGAGAAGGGAATGGGCGGCCTAAAGGCAGCGGAACGGCCCAGGCGCGGGTTTATGAATGGCGGCAGCAGCACCCGGAGGGGCGCAAGGCCGACTGTCACCGGGAAACTGGCCTTGATCCGAAAACCGTCCGTAAGTGGTGGGATTGCCCGCCGCCAGCGGTGCGCTTTGAAAATGGGCATATAACGGTGCGGGTGTCCCCTTCCCAGGAGTTGAGCGATTGGCTCCTGGACGCGCTGCACGATGGGGGCCAGGAATAAGGCCCAGAAAGGCCCCTGTTACGCTTTAGAAGCCGTTTTCAGCCCTCCGAGGGTAAAATACCGGCCCCCTCTCTACCGCGCCCGGAAAGCCGCATAAATCAAGGCTTTTTTGCCCTCTAAATGCGAACATACCAGGGTAGAAGTTTAAGGGCCAGTGCTTGGGTAAACGGGCAGGAATATATATTGACATTGTAAATAAAAAGTTATACAATGGATATAATAAGAGTGAAAGGAGTTGCTACCTATGGCAAATACAAATATTAACATTCGTATGGACGCAGACTTGAAGCGGCAGTTTGAGGCGTTCTGTGCTGATATGGGAATGACGATGACAACGGCGTTCAATGTTTTTGCGCGTAAGGCTGTGAGGGAGTATAGAATACCCTTTGAAATCAGCGGTGATGTACCGAACGCTGAAACCGTCGAAGCAATCAAGGAAGTAAAGAGAATGAAGGCCGATCCGAGCCTTGGCAAGACCTATTCCAATGTCGATCAGATGATGGAGGAGCTGCTTGCCGATGTATAACATAAGACCAACCACAAAGTTTCAGAAGGATTTGAAGCGCGTGAAAAAGCGCGGCTTTGATATTCCTTTGCTGACCGATATTATTAAAAAACTGGCTGCGGGGGAGCCGTTGCCGGAGAAAAACAGGGATCACCAACTTTCCGGGGACTATGCGGGGTGTCGTGAGTGCCACATTACGCCGGATTGGTTGCTGATCTACGAAGTGGACGGGGACGAGCTGATTTTATATCTCACCCGGACGGGATCGCATAGCGATTTATTTTAGGGGAAGGAGGAAAGGTCTATGAGCTGGGATAAAGAGAGGATCGCGCAGTTGCAGCTTCCCGATCCGGCAGACGATGATCCGCACCCTCGGCTGCTCCTGGAAGGGCGCGGCATACACGCAGGAGAGGGTTTTACCGCTTTGTTTCCAGATGGCTGGCACGAGATTACCCTTGAAGTAGCCTGGGAGCCAACAGGCCCCGGCTGCTGGTACATATCTACGCCTGGGTTTAAGGGTGTGTGTCCTGTGGGCCTGTTCGTGAAGGTATGAAAACAATCCGGCAGATAGCGGACGAGATAGGGGTATCAAAGACAGCAGTAAATAAGCAAATCGCAAACCTGGGTTTGCGATCAGGTTTACGAAAAAACGGAAATCAGTTTGCGATTGATGAACACCAGGAAGCCTTGATAAAACAGGCTTTTTCTGAAAAATCGCAAACCGAAATCGAAAACCAATCGCAAACTAAAACGCAAACCGAAAACCACGAAGTTGGCGATTTAGTTTGCGTTTTACAGGCAACTATCGACACGCTGCAAGGGCAACTTGAAGTAAAAGATCGGCAGATCGAGCAGCAGGCGCAGACCATCACCCGGCTTACTGATGCGTTGGCTGCCGCCCAGCAGACAGCGGTAGCGGCTCAGGCCCTTCACGCTGGTACCATTCAACAGCAGCTCGTTGCTGGAGAGGGAGAAGAGCTTCAACAGGAACGAGAAACAGTACCGCGTAGAAGCTGGTGGAAGCGGTTATTTGAAGGAAAAGATTCATGATAAAAAGAGTTGATAAAAGATTGCAGGCAGTACAATGTCTTACAGGGAATAAAATAAAGATAATTGCTTGTATTACCATGCTTATAGATCATTTCAGCAAAATTTTTTTAGAATCCATTATGAATGATAAACTGTTTCCATTGTATTTGGCAGGAGGAATGTCAACAGAACAGTTTTATGGAATTGATGCTTTTCAGAAGAATATTCTTAATGGAATTGGGACAATCGCATTTCCGTTATTTTGCTTATTGCTGTCGGAAGGTTTCTTTTATACCAAAAATCGAAACGGTATATTGGAGGAATGTTAGCTTTCGCTCTAATCTCAGAAGTGCCATTTGATATAGGATTCTTCAGTCGCTATTCAATAGCTGAGGGAACTTTCCCGTTTTACTTGCAATACCAAAATGTTTTTTTCACACTGTTTTTGGGACTTCTTACGCTGGTTATTATAGAGAAGGTTGCTCTTAAAATAAGTGGGGACGGCAGAAAAAAGCAAGGTAACAAAAATATTGTGCCAGCTTGGTGTTGTTATAATAATGGCAATAATTGCGGAACTGGTTAAGTGCGATTATGGAAGCCAAGGCATTGTTTATGTATCCATGTTATATTTCTTGAGAAAAAGTAGACTTTTACAAAGTGCAGGATTTCTCATAATGTATATGGTGACAACAGGAAATCAGCCAACGATTTTTATTGTTGTTGCAGCTCTTATAATTTTGTTATATAACGGGAAACGCGGAAATTTGTCTATAAAATATTTCTTTTATTGGTTTTATCCAGTACATATATCGCTTCTTTATGGTGCATCGCTTCTGTTCAAATAAGAAATGCCCTGGCATTGCCAGGGCATTTCAGTAAGTGATGAGTGAATGGAAATTAGTCGATGTTGAAGGTATAGGTTCCGGCTACGCTTGCCTTACCCTGGATGGTGTAAGTACCACTAAAAGCAGGAATCTGATCCAGGCGGACAGAGGAGCCGGGGGCGATGGTCTTGGTTTCTCCGACCTGGGCACCCTTCTCATTGATTACGCGGATCGTGACATTGCCGGGGTTGTTGGCATCACTGGTGACCAGGGGGGAATCCGGGAAGATGTTGTTGGAAGAAGTGATGTTCACATAATCAGTGGTGTTGAGTTTTGCAGTGCCCGTCCAATAGATACAAGGGGAGACACTTTCAGTCGCTGCTGTCGGTTCATTCTGAGGAGCAACAGGTTCAGATGCAGCGAAGGCGGGGACAGCCATAGAAGCCGCCACGGTTAAGGCAAGAGCCATTGATACAAACTTTTCATGATGATCCTCCTGAAAATTTTGATTTAGGCCTGTATGGCCTGAACGATAGAATCTCTATCTTCAATTAATAGTCATATCACTATAATGTAAAATTTCTACACAATTTAATGAAAAAATTGTAGATTGTGAAACATAGATTTATTGAGAAAAACCCGCGGGAGCGCGCAAAAGCACTTTCATACTGACGCCACAACGGGGCGGCGGTGTGAAAGTGCTTTTGCGTTACTTTCTCACAAGAAAGTAACAAAGAGGTTGTGGACTGCGGCCAGTTATGGTAAAATAGGAGTAGTAGGATATAGGCTTTTGCAGGAAAGGGACGGGTGATTTTATAGGCACAACCATTTCGGGAATGACGGGCCGGGGAAGTATCCGGCACAACAACAGGAGCTTTTCAGCGGCGAATGTAGACCGAAGCAGGTCGGGGCAGAATGTCACCTTTTGCAACGAGGATTTGAAGAAGGTGTACCACGAACTTTTCGATGAAGCCCTGGCCGCCTACAATGCCAAAAAGAAAAAGACCAGGGACAAGATACCAGACTACTATGAGCATATCCGGCAGAGCAAGCAGGAGAAGCTATTTCACGAGGCTATCTTTCAGATCGGCAACTTGACGGACTGCGGGTGCGGCTCCCCTGGAGGGGAACGGGCGGCGGCAGCTCTCAAAGAATTTGCAGAGTCCTTCCAGGAGCGCAATCCTCATCTGCGGGTGTTCAATATGGTGCTGCACATGGACGAGGCCACGCCCCACCTCCATGTGGACTTCGTGCCGGTGGCAACGGAGCAGAGCCGGGGCCTCTCAACGAGGGTATCAATGAAACAAGCGTTAAAGCAGCAAGGATTTGAGGGGCTTGGCCGGAAGCAGACGGAATGGAAAGCCTGGATGGAACGGGAGAAAGAAGCCCTAACGGAAATCGCCCAGGCGCACGAGTTTGAGATCATCAGCCTGGGCGGTGGCCGCCCTCATATGGAGCTGCCAGAGTACAGGGCAGCGGCCCAGCGGCTTGAAGCTGTCCAGGAACAGGTGATAGCGGCAGAGCAGGAGATCGCGGCCTTGGAAAAGCAGAGAAAGGCCCTGCAAGGGAATGTGAAGCTGCTGAAAGCGGTGGAGAAGGTCAAGCCCGATCTGGACGCGATACAACCAGAAAAGACGCTGACAGGGGCCGTCAAGGGTGTGACGGTGGAGCAGGTGAAGGAGCTGAAGGCGGCGGTGATCCGGGGTGCGGCGGCAGAGCAGAAGGTGCGGGAGCTGAAGGTAGAAAACCAACAGCTTCAGCAGAAAATCCCCTCGATGAAAGAAAAGCTGAAGGAGGCCCAGGAGCGGAAGCGGCTTGAAAATGAAAACCGGCAGCTCAAAGTGCAGGTCGAATACCTGGAAAAAGATTTGAGCTGGGAGCGTGGGATTTCGGCGCGGCTCCAGGAAGGGATCGGGGCGGTGCTGGACTTTCTG
>VOFB01004039.1_pt1 | contig 19794 bp, 45 predicted proteins | sample 5384141 | NCBI WGS metagenome assembly VOFB01 (sample SAMN12384721, study PRJNA508395) | human gut metagenome | isolation source: healthy gut A | host: Homo sapiens | reverse complement strand
TTATATTCAAAACCAATACACTTAGGAAGTTGTAATTTCATATTATCATCATCTAATAATCTTTGAAAATCTGACAAGTATAACATCGCACCATATCTAGCTTGTTTATATGCCATATATATTGCAATACATTTTGCCATTCCTTTAGCATCATTTTTAAATTTTTCATCATTTTTTACATTTTAGCAAAATTTCCAAAAATACAGGATGAATAATACCACCATTTTCAACATAATTAGATTAGTATGTTATTTTCAGCCATATCAACAACATCATATAAAACCCTATAAGGATGAGGCTCTTCTAATAATACCGGCATAAAATTACTAACATCATGTGCAACAGCTAATTTCATCATTACCTTAACAAATGTTTTTCTTGGAACAACATCTGTAGAAAAAATCTTTCTCCAAAAGCCTCTGTATCAATAGCATCAAAGACTTGACTAGTTTGTTTTGGAGATAAATCTTGCAAAACATTTTCATCAGCAATTGCCTGTATTTTTTTCTTGTTCATCTGACATAGCTTTTAACTAATTCAGGAACAACTTCTGAATTTTCAGTTGAAACATCTGAAATCTTCTCTAATTGTATCATCATCAGCCTTTTTTATCCTTTCAATTTCCCTTTTAAATTCTCTTTCCCTTTTTCTACTTTCTCTCGTTTCTCTTATATGTTGAAAAATATCCAATTGAATCACTCCTTTTTTATCGTTATTTAACCGCATATGAAATTCGATTTACAAATTCCTACGCATTTTTATATTCTAGAAAATTTATTTTGACTCACTAGAATACATATAATTTTGTGGATTTACATGTTGACCATTAACTCTTATTTCTAAATGTAAATGTGGTCCTGTTGAATTACCTGTACTTCCAACAGCTGCAATAACATCACCAGCTTGTACTGTTTTTCCAACTTTAACATACATTTTGCTTGTATGTCCATACCAAGTTTCAACACCATTTCCATGATCAATTTTAACTAAATTACCATAAGAACCAGTATATGAAGCACAAGTAACAGTACCACTTGCAGCTACTTTAATTGGTGTACCTACAACTGCAGCAATGTCCAAACCTGTATGTGTAGAAACTCTTATTCTACTACTTACTCCATATCTTGAAGTAATATTTCCCTGAACAGGCACTACTGCTAGCTTAATACCATTAACATCAGGTAAATTATTCTCAACTTGTTCTTCTTTTAACTGCTCTTCTAATAAATTAGCCTTATTTAAAATATTGTTTTTAGCAATTTCAAAATTACTTGTATTTATACTATCCACATCTTGAGTATTAACTTCTTTAATTTCGAACTGCACATCACTATCTATTTCATTAATCTGATTAATAATCGTCTGTGCTTCTTCTAAAGTATCAACACTTTCCACTTTTTCCATTATCAATATATATGTCAAAATATTGATAATTTATAATCATATCTTTTTGTAATGCTATTAAAATTTCATTCTCACTTGTCTGCTGTTTTTTTTTATCAACAAGTTTCAAACTATATTCTGGATTATCAGATATACTAACACTAATAACATTTTTTTGAACTATAATTTTAATATAATTTTCAACCATATTTTCAAAATTATATTTATTCAAAACATAACCTAACTTTTCTCCAGAAACTTTTACTTCGTAAGCTGGTTTATATTTAAAAAGTATCAACGCTAATATAAAAGCCAAGCCTAACAAAATAAAATTTAAAACTTTAAACATTTCTTTTGTGTAGAAATTTAACCTTCTACCTAAAATAAAATCCACTCTCCTTCATTTTTTTAATAGCGTGACTATTCTCTATTATACTACATATTGTTCACAAAATCAAATTATGTATACATATTTTTATTTTTTACTTATTAGTTCTATATTTCACGTAAAGTTACTTCCATACTTATAAGTTAAATGATATATTATTAGTCAGAAAAAAATGGCTATATTAGTTGAAAAATAGTACTATTTGTTTTTCAATTATTTATTGCCTCAAGAAAGGAAAGTGATAAAAATATGGCAATTGATTATTCTGTTATAGGTTCAAGAATCAAAGAAGCTAGGCTTTCTAAAAAATTTAACACAAGAAGAATTAGCAGATGAAATAGATATATCTGTTGCATTCTTAAGTCGAGTTGAAAGGGAAATTCACATATAAACTTAAAAAGATTAAATCAAATATGTGGATTACTAGATGTTTCAGAAGGCTATATTTTAAATGGAGCTGCAAACAATTCTAAAAATTATTTGGAACACGAATTTGCAGAACTTTTAAAAAAAGTTTCTCCAAAAAAACAAAAATTAATTTATAATGTAGCAAAAGCTATTGCAGAAACAGAAGATTAAAATATTTGTAACTATCTTAGTTTTAATATAAGTAATTTACATAATATTATACACAATAAATGTATCTTTTTTAGATACTTGGAAATACTAAAATAGAAAAAAATATAAGGAAGGATTGTGATAAATTATGGAATTTAAACAATGGAATGGATTTAAAAGGCGGAGATTGGAAAGAAGAAATAAATGTTAGAGATTTTATTCAACACAACTATACACCTTATGAAGGAGATTCAAACTTTTAGAAAAAAACAACTGAAAAAACAGATAAACTATGGAATGAAGTATTAGAATTATACAAAAAGAACATGAAAGTGAAGGCGGAGTATTAGATATAGACACAAAAACAATCTCAACAGTATCAGCACATGATGCAGGATATATTGATAAAGATTTAGAAGAAATTGTTGGTCTACAAACAGACAAACCTCTAAAAAAGAGCAATTATGCCATTTGGTGGAATAAGAATAGTAGAAAAAATCTTGTGAAGCATATGGAAGAAAAGTAGATGAAGAAGTAGAAAATATCTTCCATCATTACAGAAAAACTCACAATGATGGCGTATTTGATGTATATACTCCAGATATTAGAGCTGCACGTTCTAGCCATTTAATAACAGGATTACCAGATGGATATGGCCGTGGTAGAATTATTGGAGATTACAGAAGAGTTGCTCTTTACGGTGTTGATTATCTAATTAAAGAAAAAATCACAAGAACTAGAAATACTAGATGTAGATGAATTAACAGAAGATATTATTCGTGAAAGAGAAGAAATAAAAGAACAAATAAAAGCATTAAATGAATTAAAAGTTATGGCAAATAAATATGGATTTGATATTTCTGAGCCAGCATCAACAGCAAAAGAAGCTGTTCAATGGTTATATTTCGCATATTTAGCAGCAATTAAAGATCAAAATGGTGCTGCAATGAGTTTAGGTAGAACTTCTACATTCTTAGATATTTATTTTGAAAGAGATTTACAAAATGGAACACTTACAGAAAAAGAAGCTCAAGAAATTATGGATCATTTTATAATGAAATTAAGATTAGTTAGATTTTTTAAGAACACCTGAATACAACGAATTATTTAGTGGAGATCCTGTTTGGGTAACAGAAAGTATTGGTGGTATGGGAATAGATGGTAGAACTTTAGTTACTAAAAACTCATACAGATTACTACATTCTTTAGAAAATTTAGGACCTGCACCAGAACCAAATATGACAGTACTATGGTCAACTAGATTACCAGAAGCATTTAAACGTTATGTTGCAAACTTATCTATAAAAACATCATCATTCAATATGAAAATGATGATTTAATGAGAATCACTTTAGGAGACGATTACGGAATTGCTTGTTGCGTTTCTCCAATGAAAATTGGTAAACAAATGCAATTCTTTGGAGCTAGAGCAAACTTAGCAAAAACATTGCTATATGCTATAAATGGTGGAAAAGACGAAAAAACAGGAAAACAAGTTACCCAAAATATGCACCAATAACATCTGAATACCTAGATTATGATGAAGTTATGGAAAAATTTGATCAAATGATGGATTATGTTGCAAAAAATTTATATAAAAGCTCTAAATGCTATTCATTATATGCATGACAAATATTCTTATGAAGCAATAGAAATGGCATTACATGACAAAGAAATAATAAGAACAATGGCTTGTGGTATAGCTGGTTTATCAGTTGTAGCAGATTCATTATCTGCAATAAAATATGCAAAAGTAAAAGTAATTCGTGATGAAAAAACAATTTAGCTGTTGATTATGAAATAGAAGGAGATTTCCCAAAATTCGGAAATGATGATGATAGAGTTGATAAAATAGCAGTTGATATTGTTAAAGCATTTTTAGTAAAATTGCAAAACATCAAACATATAGAAATTCTAAACAAACATTATCAATCTTAACAATTACTTCTAATGTTGTATATGGAAAAGCAACTGGAAATACTCCTGATGGAAGACGTGCAGGAGCACCATTTGGACCTGGAGCAAATCCATTACATGGAAGAGATAAAAATGGAGCTTTAGCAGTAATGAATTCTATTGCAAAATTACCTTTTGAAGAAGCAGAAGATGGAATTTCATTTACATTTTCTATTACTCCTGGAACTTTAGGAAAAACAGATGAACAACGTATTGATAATTTAGTAACAATGTTGATGGATATTTTAAACAAACTGGACATCATATAAATGTCAATGTTTTGATAGACAATTATTATTAGATGCTATGGATCATCCTGAAAAATATCCTCAATTGACTATTCGTGTTTCTGGATATGCTGTAAACTTTACTAAACTTACTAGAGAACAACAATTAGATGTTGTTAACAGGACAATACACGAAAAAATCTAATTATTTTCCAACTTATCTATGCCTTAAGAAAGGAATACAACAAATATGGAAAAGAAAATTTAAAATATTATGCCAAAGTACATTCCATAGAATCTTTTGGAACTGTAGATGGCCCTGGTATAAGATTTGTACTATTTTTACAAGGATGCCATCTACAATGCAAATATTGCCATAATAGAGATACTTGGGATATGAATGGTGGAAGTTATAAATCTTTAGATGATATTTATGAAAAAATACTAAAATATAAAAACTATATTTTTGAAACAGGCGGTGTAACTGTTACAGGTGGTGAGCCATTATTACAAGTTCATTTTTTAATTGAATTATTTAAAAATTAAAAGCTGCTGGATTTCATACCTGTATTGATACCTCTGGAATGTTTGCTATTACTAAGGATATAAAAGAATTACTTACTTACACTGATTTAGTTTTATTAGATATAAAACACATTGACATTGAAAAATGCAAAGAACTTGTTGGTGTTGGAAATTCTTTAGAACTAAACTTCGCTAAATATTTAAGTGAAAAACAATATTCCAGTTTGATTAGACAAGTTCTTGTTCCTGGCTACACAGATGATGAACAAGATTTGCTTAAATTAAAATCTTTTTTATCTACTCTATCTAATGTAAAAAAGATTGAGATATTACCTTATCATGATATGGGTAAATTCAAGTGGAAAGAACTTGGTTTAAATATCCTTTAGAAAACGTTAGAGTTGCCACTTCTGAAGATTTAGATAGAGCAAAGAAAATATTAGAAATAAACTAAGAACAAAAAGCAGACATTAATAACATTACTTATTAGAACATTTTAAAGTCCGCGTCTTTGTTCGCGCACAGAAAGATGCTGTTATAAATATACCTTTTTCAAACATTAGATATAATTTATAACAGCATTCTTATAATATATGAATTCTTCGTACTTCCTAGAATTCTTTTATTTTATTAACTACCTCATCTATATTTTTCTTAGAGTAGAAGCTCCAGCCATAATACCAATTTTATTAAAAGACTTAATATTAGAAATATCTAAATCATCTGCATTTTCTATACAAACAGTATTTTTACAATTTGCTTTAGCAACATCAAATAGTTTTTTGAGTATTTGAACTATTTTTTCCTCCAATAATTATAATAAAATCAACTTCAGAAGCAATTTTCCTGGTTTCATCTTGTCTTAATTCAGTAGCCATACAAATTGTATTATTAGAAACAAATTCTATATCACGGTTTAACTCATTTCCTAAAATTTCTCTAATTATAAAATATTTTTCTACACTAAAAGTAGTTTGAGAAATAAGTAAAACCTTTTTACTTCAGATTTCTCTATAACTTCTAAAGCATTAAAAACATCTTTATCATTACTAACAACATAAACATTTTCCCCGCAATAGCTCAAAGTTCCAATATTTTCTGGATGCTTTTTATCTCCACATAACACAATAAAATACCCATCATCAGCATATCTCTTAGCAATATCATGTATTTTTAAAACATTCGGACATGTAAAATCTTTTATCTCAATGTTGCTATTTTTTAGCATTTTCATATACTTCTTTAGGCACACCATGTGCTCTAATAATAGTTATATCTTCTGCATCTGATATATTATCAATAAATTTAATTCCATCTTTTTAAACCTTCAACAACAGTTTTATTATGTACAATTTCTCCTAAACAGCAAATATTTTTTCCATTATCTTCTTTCAAAATTTTTTACAACCTTCTACTGCCCTATTCACACCATAACAAAAACCCGCATTTTTCCCCTACAATAATTTTCATATATAATTCTCCTTTTATATTGTAAAAGGACCAAAAAAATCAAAACATTTTTAAGTCCTTATACTCCCTTACATTCCTAATAATTTAAGTTCAATATTTTCCATTCTATATTTGCCATCAACAAGTTTAAATTCAACTAAAGTGTTTTCCAAAGTCTCTTCATTTTGTCTTAAATCAGTAGTAAAATACAATTTTAATTGAGGAATCTCAACCTTATTTGTAACTATCTCTCTAAAACATTCAGCCATATTTTTTCATCCTCGCAAACAAAAATCAATTGAGGCATTGCACTAAATCCAGAATCACCAGGAACAAAATTAGCATAAAAGTCTTGATATAATCTCATTTTGTCAACCAATTTTTTCTTCCAATCTGTTTCTCTTCTAAATACTTCAAACACAAATTGTATTGATTTTTTATTTTTAGTTAATTTTACACTTCCACCTGTTGCTTTAAAAACCTTACCTGCTGTTTTAGCAGTCAAACTTGGCTTTACAATAAAATCATCAAAAGCTTTAACTTTGCGTAAATATGCAATTAATGTTTGATTTCCAGCTAATCTCTTTTTAATCATTGGAACAGGTTTAGTATTATCAGAAGGTTGCCATTTACATTCAATTTCTTTAGATGTTAATAAATATTTTCCCATTTTATCTAAGCAATAAATTCTATAAATTCCCTTTCCTTCTTCAGAAGTAAAATAGTATCTTGTCAAAATTTTAGATTTTACTAAAGCTTCCAATTTATTATTTAATTTATCTTGTGATTTTGCATCAATTCCCTTTTATCTCTAGCATTTGGTATAATTGTCTTGAAGTAATAAATTCAAATTGATTTACTAATTCTAATATTTCAAAATGTATATCTGTAATATGTCCTATATTTATCTTATGTACAATTTGATTCATAGATACATATCCATCTTTTCCATCAAATGTCTTTATTTCACCTTCTCTAATCGCAAATGGTGATACTTGTGCTTTAATTTGGTTATCTTCAACCATATTAATTCCTCCTTTAAAATTTAGAATTTTCTATTAAGGTGTTTTTACTCTGTCCCTAAAAACATCAGTGCTTTTTGACTCCGTCCCCAAAAAAACATCATATGATAAATAATTTTACTTTTCTTTTGTTATAATCTATTTTCTTAATATAGACATCTATTTTTGTCCATATTGAAAACCAGGTTTATATTCTGCCATACCCACTAAATTAGGCGCTAATTCAATAAAAATACCATTCTTATTTTTTTCAGTTTCCCTTACAATTCCTTGTACTTTTTTGTCCTGCTTTAAAATTTTCTACATTTTCTTCCCATGTTCCAAAATTTTCTTTTATAAGATAATGATATTTTTCCATTTTCTCTGTCTATACATTTTACCACAATATTTACTTTTTGTCCAATTTTTAACCTTTCATAAGGTGTTTTTTATGCGAGCTACAGATAAATCTTCAATATGAGCTAAACCTACTACACCACCACCAATTTCAATAAATGCCCCATATGGTGTTATATTTTGACTATGCCATTAATCTTATCACCAATTTCTAAATCATTCTTAACAGATTTTATAGCTTCTTCTTGCACACTTTTTTTTCTTGATAATATTGGCACATTTTGCTCATCTACACCTTTTATTTTAAACTGTACAAACTTATGTACTTTTCCTGTACATAAATTTTGTTTTGGTAATCCATTTTGTTCTACATTTATACCTTCTACTTCTTCTCTTGGCATTATTCCTATCATGTTATTTCCTATATTAACATGTAAATTATAATTGTCATCACATTTTTTTCTACTATTCCTTGATAGATTTTATCTGTATCAGCCAACTTTTCTATACTATTATTCAAATCATAAGTATTTTCAGTATTCCAACCTTCTGGTAAAAATTAAATCTATTCATTTGTAATCTCATTCCTTTTCTCTATTTTCTTAGGTTTATTTTTCCATATTATATACTTTTAAACTTTTTTTTTTGCAATATCTCTTTAAAAATTCCTTACCTCGTCATCTCTTAAATATCTCCATTTACCCAAAGGCAAATCCTTAACTCCAATATTACCAATTTTAGTTCTATGAAGTGCCAAAACTTTTCTTCCAACAACCTCACACATTTTCCTTACTTGCCTATTTTTTCCTTCATGTATCACAATCTCTAATCTAGATATATCTTTTTCCTCATCTGTTTTTAAAATCTTAACTTTAGCAGGTCTTGTAATATATCCACCAATATCAACACCTTCTCTTAATTGAGCCACCTCTTCATTTTTTATAATTCCTTTTAAAGTAACTGTATATGTTTTTGTTATTTCATGTTTTGGATGTGTTACTTTATATACAAAATCCCCATCATTTGTTAATATAAGGGCTCCTGATGTATACATATCTAATCTTCCAACAGGCACAACTCTTTCCTTTATTTTTATCAAATCCATTACTGTATCACGATTAAATTGATCTTTTACTGTTGTAACATAACCAATTGGTTTATTTAATAATATATAAACTTTTTTATCCTGTTTATTTACTTTTTTACCATCAAAACAAATTTCATCAACATCAGGATTTACTTTTTGTACCAAGTTCTGTAACTATTACACCATTTACTTTAACTCTTCCATCTAAAATATATTGCTCACATTTTCTTCTTGAACCAATTCCTTGATTTGCCAGATATTTTTGCAACCTTTCCTCCATATAAAAACCATCCCTTCTCAGAACCTTTATCACTTCTTCAAAAACAAACTATTTTCAGAAAATATTAGGTCATAATACAACTTATTTTTCACTTTTACATTTATCAATTATTTGCTGAAAATATTCTGGGATTTCAGCCTCCACATACATCTCCCTTATCTGTAATAGGATGTTTAAATTTCAAACTTTTAGCATGTAAACACTGACCATGTACCCCCATTCATTTTTACCATTTGAATATACCTCATCCCCAATAATTGGATAACCTATTTTTGATAAATGAACTCTAATTTGATGTGTTCTACCAGTCTCAATTTTAATCTCTAATAAAGTCACATTATGACTATAAAATCTTTCTAGAACTTTTATATGTGTAACAACATTTTTACCATCTCTATTAACAGCCATCTTTTTTTCTATCATTTTGACTACGAGAAATTGGCATATTTATAGTAACCTCATTTTCTTTTACAATCCCTCTAACCAATGCCACATATGTTTTTTCAATTTCATGGTTTTTCAACATATCACTAAGTTTAATATGTGATTTATCATTTTTAGCAATTATTATTGCTCAGAAGTATCTTTATCAAACGATGCACTATACCTGGCCTCATCTCTCCTCCAATTCCTGATAAAGAATCTTTACACAATGCCATAACTGCATTTACTAAAGTCCCATCTGGATTACCATTAGCAGGATGAACAACCATTCCCTTAGGTTTATTTACAACTAAGATATCATTATCTTCATACAAAACTTCTAATGGAATATCTTGAGCCTTTAATTCAATATCTTTAATTTCCTCTGGTTCCACACTAATAACATCATTATCTTGAATTTTATATGATGGTTTTACTTTCTTATCATTTACTCTTACATTTTCTTGTTCAATCCATCTTTTTGCTGTCTCTCTTGATATTTTTGTTTTTCACTTACAAATATATCTATTCTTTTTCCCTGCTTTTTCATTTTCTACAACAATTTTTTCCACTTTTATTCATCCCCTTCTTAATACTTGGTTAGAAAATAATTATTTTTCAACCTCAGCATTTAATCTCTTATATATAACAAAATTATCATCTTTATACAATTCCTCATAATTCTCATCATGAGATTTTTTAATAATCATACTAACTTTAGAATCCTTATATGTAATAACATGAGTAATATTATATTTTTTTAAAAGTATCCTCATAAAAAGTTGCAACAGAAGAAGTATTTATAAAATCCATAAAAATGTCTTCTTTTTATTAAATTCAGGAGCATATAAATCTGCACGAGAATCAATAAAAACAGGAATTCCTCTAAATAACATATAACTACCATAATTGTACTCATTATAAAATCTAGCTTTTCCTAAATCAATATTTTCCAAAATATAATCGCAAGCCTTAACTGGATAAGATTTTTCACTAACAAATTTTGAATCTTTCTTAGGAATAGCCTGTTTATAGCTAACAAACACAACCAAAACAATTAAAAACACTGAAACAACAGGTGTCATTACAACTTTTATCAATTTATTATAATCATAATTATATTCTTCAAACATTTGAGTCACTAATCTAGTAAAAATAAGTGTACCAACAATTGCAAACATAGTTATTTGTCTACTAGAAGATAACATTAAATAACACAAACCACCTGTAAAAAATAAATCTCTTAATCTTATACGTGTTTTTGTAAACATCAAAACTGCTAAAAACAAAATTATCATACAAAGCGCATTTGTATTACTTACAAAGAGTCATAGGCAAATGCTCATTAATATTTTGTGTTGTATTTCCTATCATTGTTTTATACAAATATGTATATGGCACATCCCCAAGTGGAGTTAATAACCCAGTAAATGCACAAATAATCATAATTATAATCAAATACTTTACATTTTTTTTCTTTTACAATTTTAATTTTATATGCCTTTTTTGATTTTGATTTCTTCTAATTTTTACTCTTGAAGCTTTTCATTCATTTCTTTCAATTTGTCTTTAGCTTTTTTGCAATTTTTCTCCTACATTTTTTTTGTCCTTGTTTTTCTATTCGTTCTAAATATTCTACTTTTCTTTTCATAAAAAATCTTTGTGCTTTATCATAAAAAACTAATTCTGACAAACATGATAACAAATATTCTCCTATATATGGCAAATATAAAATAAAATAAAATGGCCATACTGCAACATGCAAATTAGCAATCGCTATAGGTATTAAAACTAAAGGAATAGCATATTTTATTTTTCCAGTTTCTAAAAATCTTTCTATAAAATATATTGTTAATACAAATAATATAAATGTTACTAATTGTGCTCTTGCGGCAATATATGGTTTTAAAACATACATTGCACCTATTGTTACTATAAATGCTACCACCTTATTTTTAGTTAATTTTTCTGTAACTAAAAACATTGAGATTCCTAAGACACATGACAATATACAAGTAACCACAAATATTCCCATAAATCCAGTCGCAGAATACAAGTAGTATGTTAATAAATCATATAACCAATGTGGGTATGTGTATGCTAAATCTTGGTGCCATGAAAATGGATCTTTCATGTCTATTCCATATTTACTTATATGTTCTCCTACTTTTATTGTGTAATATGTATCATTTTGCATTGTTAGTGGTGATATTGATATGCAAAATATTGCTATTAAAATTATTGCCATTATCATAAAAAGGCTTGTTTTTGATATCTTTAAAATTTTTTATTCATTTACCATTTCTTCCTTTTTAATATTTTATATTAATTAAGATTATATCATATATTACAAATTTTACGAACAAATCCAAGAAAAATTTTTTAAAAATCCATCTATATAATTTTTAACTGAAAGATGATGTTTTTGAGTCCGTCCCCAAAAACACCTAAAAAAGTCTATCAAGAATATAAACTCCTGATAGACTCTCTTATCAAATTCTCTATATATTAAACTGCTTCTTGACTATTTTCTACAGCTTCAACTTCTGAATTGTTTTCATCTTCTTTTTCTTCAACAACTTCTAAGCTTCCTACAGAAACTTCATAAGCTACTTTTACTTCAGAAGTACCATCTTCATATTTTTTCTCATATTCTCTTGATTGAACTCTACCTACAACTTTTACTTTTGTTGCAACTTCTAAGTTTTGGCAGAATCTAGCATTTCTTCCCCATGCTATGCAAGGAATATAATCAGATTTATTATATGCTCTATTAACTGCTAATAAGATATCTGCAATCTCTCTTCCAAAAGGTGTTTGTCGATAAATAGGTTTTTTACAAATAAATCCTACAAGTACTACTTCATTTGTAATACTATCTTTTTTAACAATATCACTATCTTCTTCTTTTTCTTCTACTTCAATGATATCTTTAGCAAATACTGTTAATATTAATTTGTTTCTTCCATTTTCATAACTATTATAAGAACGGAATTGTCCTTTTACTAATAATTTTGTTCCTTCTTGTAGCATTTCATCAGTAATTAATCTCTCTGATACTGTAATTGGTATATTGTCTGCATTTCCACTTAAACGTGGTATACTTAAGTTAAAAATAAAGAATCTTTCTCCATATATTTCATGGCTAAATTTCTTTTCTCCTGTTACTCTTCCAACTAATGTTAAATAGTTATTTTCTAAATAATTTGTATCCAATTTGGTTTCCTCCCTATATTTTATTTTTTTTCAATTGTATAATCATCTCAGAGTTTTCCTACAATTACCATTATACAACATTTTTTTAGAGTTTGTCTACATAAAAGTTAATTTTTTTATTTTTTTGTTTTTACCATAAAATTCTGCCAAGTAATCCACAAATATATTGATTTTTTTCAAGCAAATCAGGTCATATTTGTACACTTTTTAAATATATTAACTTTAGAATAAAGATTGCCATAACACCATAAACGTCCATCTCTTTAACTGTATTAACACGTTTTTCACCTATTACCATTAAGTTACCATATTTATCTATAATTTCACGTTGCAAAGCAAACTAAGACATATTCTTCAGTAATACTTGATGCAGTAACTGTACATTTATGATTTAACCCATAAGTAATTACACACAATCTATTATTATTTAAAATATCTAAAAAATTATTTCTATCAGAATTTATAATTAAATATTTCAAATTTTCACAGATTTTTTGAAAAAACATAATATTACTTTCTTTTATGTGTAATTCATCATTAATAATTAAAGCTTCAAATTTAATATTTTGTAAATTTTCAATATTATCTTCACTTATAAGAATAAGATTCACATTTTTCAAAGACTTTTCTATCTCTTTTTTTTCATAATATCAAAATCTTTTTTACTTGAAATAATTCCAAAAAAATCATAGACAAACCTCTCACTTCTCTTATTATTTACATATATGGAAATTTTATACATATTTTTAATTCTTTTTTTGCACTCCATTTACATCAATAGTATAATTTTCTGTATAAATAATATCAGAAACTCTAACAACATCAAATCCAGTTTTTTTAATATTTTTTATAATCATATCTAATGAATCTGCTGTATGTTCTGTTCCATTATGCATCAAAATAATATCACCTGAAGTTAACTTATTTTTAATCTATCCCACATTTGTTCACCTGTTAATTTAGTGTAATCTAATGTATCTAAAGACCATTGAATTGGTATATACCCATTTTCATTTGCAACTTTAATTACTGTATCATTATATTCACCATATGGTGTTCTATATAACTTAATATCTGCACCTGTAGTTTCTTTTATAATTTTAGCACTTTCTCTTAATTCAGATGCATTTTTTCATAATCTAAATTATTTACATGTGGATGTGTATTCGAATGTGTCCCTATCTCATGCCCAGCATCTTTAATTTTTTAGCCGCTTCTGGATACTTTTTTACCCAATCTCCAACCATAAAAAATGTAACCTTACAATCATTATCTTTTAAAGTTTGCAAAATACTATCTATATCTGAATCATTCCAAGCACAATTTAAAGTTAAAGCAACTTTTTTATCTTTTGTATCCACTTTATACACAGGCAACAACTTTCCAGCAGAAGCACTTGTTAATATAGTATCTGCATTATCTGTAATCATAACACTTGCAGCACAAAATAATAAAATTACAGTTATTATAGAAATTCCATATGCACAAATTTTATCTTTATTAAATACTAAAAACATAAAAACATCTCCCTTAGTCAGCCATTAAAATAATTAATTATTCCCATATAAATCCCCCAAGCCAAATGATTTTGATAATCATCATCTAAAAGTTGCTTTTCTTCTTCAGGATTTGATAAAAATCCACATTCAACAATTGACAACAGGAATTTCCACATGTTTTATAATATACACATTATCTAACTTCATAGGCACTCTATCATTTTTTCTTTTTGTATAGATTCATTTAAACTTTTTTGCAAACTTTTAGCAAGTTTCTGACTTAATTCACTTTTAGCTTGATAAAAACATTGCCATCAAAATATTGTGGTTGTGGTATTTTATTTAAATGTATTGATACAAATATATCTGCTGATGAATTATTTCCAATTTTTACTCGATTGTGAATATCTGAAATTTTCTTTTCTTTTAAAGTTTTTGCATCTAAACATATATAGCATTTTCATCAGATCTTGTTAATATAACTGTGCATCCACTTTGTTCCAATAATTGCTGCACCTTTAAAGTTATTTTTAAATTTGTCTCCGCCTCTGTAGTTCCATTACTGCTTTCTGCTCCTTCATCAGGTACTCCATGCCCAGCATCTAAAATTATTACTTTATTTGATACAGGTGTAGCTATTACACTTTTTTCTTCTTCTACTATTTCTTTTTCTGCCGTCTTGTACGAAAACACAAATATCCCCATCATTATTACTAATAACATTACACTTATTCTTTTTCTGTTTAAAACAATCATAATAAAAAACCCCTCATATACATTTTTTATATTATATATATATGAGAAGTTTAATTTTTTATGTATTTAATTTTATTACTATTAAAAATTTGCTACTAAAATTGCAGAAATTTAATAATACTATTGATTATATTTACATAAAGTATTATAATTTTAAATATCAGCAATATAATAAAATGGAAGAATACTTGAATATTCAAAAATGATACTTAAAGCAGAAGAACCATTTTACAATGGTACAGAGCTTGTATTTCCAAGAGTACAACTAGTTAAAATGCTGGAAGATAAAAGTATAAATCCTTCTGTATATCAAAGATATGCTAATGAAATATTATTGAGAAATAATATTGTTCCTAGACGATTTACTATTGAAGAAGCAGAAAGAGATTAAATTTTAATCCCTTTCCGCTTCTTTTTTTTCTTCCTCTTATCAAAGCTTCTACTACAGAATTATATCTACCATTTTTGCCAGACGTTTTTATATGTCATATTAGGATTTACTATATCTTCCGAACGTTCAAAAACTTCTACTCCTCTTCTCTCTAAGGTTCCTGCAATATTCAAAAAATTATTATATTTTTTGTTATGACTCTCTATTATTGTCATTCTTCCTATTCCCATAGCTTTTTTCATTTCTATATATCTTTCAAATATCGATAGTAATGATTCTTCTCTTGAAACAGCTAATAATCGAGCTACTATATCATAATCTACTTTATATTTTTGTAGTAAATCTAATGTATAAACAGATTTTCCCATAGTTCCCTCAAGAATAAAATTATAACCATTTTCTATTGCTTCTGCTGATAATCTTTCCATGATTTTTCCTGCTGACTTCCCTGTTATTTCAGAATATAAATCAGGATATCTCCTTGCTATTTCAAATGACTTTTTGTATAATCCTCTATACATATCTAAATCAAAAACTATTAAATCTTTGTTCATTTCTAAAAATTCTTTTTCGTTTTTAAAACTATGCCACTCTTTCCTGCTCCAGGTTGTCCCCCTGTAAAAATTGCTATTGGTCTACCACGTGTTGGTATGTATCATCACTATCCTCCAACACATCTCTTACTTGTTTACCATACTTTTTATAATTTCCTCTATATCTCTCATATCTCCTTGATAAACTTTTAGTTTTAATTTTAATATTTTATCAATCATTTCATTATCATTATTTGAAATAGCACTTACCATACACATTGATAAAATTTCCATCGTTACTTCGACTTTCACATGTTCTCTCACTAATAAATTCCTCCAAAATTATTTTATTGCTACATTATGGCATTTCTTTAATAGTTTTACAAATAAATCGTAATATAAATCTACTGATTTCACAAACTGTTCATCATCAATTAATCTTTTCAATTCTTCAATTGATACCCATTTAACTTCTGAAACTTCACTTTTTTGTAATACTAGATTATTTATTTCAATATTATCTTTTACCAACCACACATCAACAAAACCATGTTCTCTTTTAAATGATAACAATAACTCTATTTTATTTTTATCTATATCTATCCCTAATTCTTCTTTGCTTTCCCTTATAGCTCCTTCCACAGAGGTTTCCCCTGAATCTACAATTCCTCCTGTAAAGCCCATTTACCTGGATTTCTTTTTTTAAATTTTCATTTCTTTTTGTATCAAAATCTCTCCTCTGTTATTTAAAATCCATACATGCACTGACAATTTATATTCTCCGTCTTCAGGCTCTCCATCTTCTCTTATAAAGGTTTTGTTTAATTTTTCTCTTTTCCATTATATAAATCTATAATTTCCATTTTTAATCTCATTCCTCCTTTTCATACTAAATCTATTTTTTTCAAAATCATCAGGTACAAATACTTTTCCATTATAATTTTTGGGCATCTTCTATAAATACTCTTTTTCTATTTATTAAATCATTATCAATTTTTTGATTGGTTGAATTTTTTCCATTTTAAAATTAACAGAATTAATAATTAGGTGATTATGTATAATATACTCTCTATTAGTATGTGTTGCCACTAATACCTGAAATCCTTTAAAATAATTTGCAAGGTTAATTCCGATTTCATGTGCCTTTCTATAATCCAATTCATCTTTTTTACTAAATGATTGAACAATATGTATATATTGCCTACCTCTGTAAGTATTCCCCTTCATCAGGTACTCCATGCCCAGCATCTAAAATTATTACTTTATTTGATACAGGTGTAGCTATTACACTTTTTTTTTCTTTACTATTTCTTTTTCTGCCGTCTTGTACGAAAACACAAATATCCCCATCATTATTACTAATAACATTACACTTATTCTTTTTCTGTTTAAAACAATCATAATAAAAACCCCTCACATACATTTTATATTATATATATGGGAAGTTTATTTTTTATGTATTTAATTAATAATATTATATTTTTCTTCTATCAACAGAATAGCTACTACCCATAACAGATTTAGCAGCATGTTTAACTTGAGCACCAACCTCACCTATTTCAAGCATATTGTAAAAAACGATTAACATCAGCCACAACAACACCAATAGAAACAGAAGTAAGAGGAAATTGTTCAATAATTCCTTTACGATTAGCAACTTCTATGTAGCCCCTTTCGATATCTTCTGGTGTAAAAAATTTCAAAACATTAGTATCAAACATAGAAATAATATCTTGGCAAATCTTATCACACTGTGTTGTTGGTACTATTGCCACAAAATCATCTCCACCAATATGGCCAACAAAACTACCTTCTGGAACATCTTGATGAACACAACTAACTATTACTTCAGCAGTAAACTTAATAATTTCATCACCCTTTAAAAATCCATAAACATCATTATATATGCCTTAAAATTGTCCAAATCCACATATAAAACAGAAAATGGTTCTTTATTAGCTAAACGTTTTTTAATTCGGCATGAATTTGAACATTACCTGGTAAGCCTGTAAGTGGACTTATACGTCTATTTATAGCCAATAAACGCAAAACATTTTTACAGTATAGTATAAATATTTTTTTCATTAACAGGTTTCTTTATATAATATTCTATAGACTCACGCAAAATATTAATTCTATGTTCAGAATCATCATTAGAAGAAACTACAATAACTGGAGTAATTGTATTATCATCATCATTTCTAATTTTCTTACACAAATCTATTATATCCATATCAATAGCATCTTCATTTATAATAATCATAGAAGGTATATTTTTTTAAAGCCACATCAATCATATCAGATTTTACACTTATAAACTTATATTCAATATCTTCTTTAAACAATTCATTAAAAACTAGTATTGATGACTCATCATCATCTATTATATATATATATCTTGTACCATAATTATTTCTCCTTTTGTCCACTAAAAAGCAACATAGGTAATTTTTGAAAAATTCTAAAATCCCCCATGCTGCTTAAAATTTTATTTTTTAAACATAACTGCTTTCTCAGAAGTTTGGTCATCAGAATTCGTAACTTGAACTTTCATTTTATTATCACTGCCTTCTTTCAAAGCAATTTCAAATTGAATTCTTTACCACTCAATTTTTGGCCATATTTTTTACTATCATCTTCATCTAAAGTAATAACAACCTCTTGTAACTCTATCATCATCTTTTAAATTTATAACATACGCAGTTTTATCATCATTAAATTTGATATCTATTGTTGGAATTGAAACACCATTAGTCTCTTGCACTTTTGTTTCTGTCCTGTTATTTACATCTACAACAACTACAGTTAATGTATGTTTTCCATTCAAAAGTATCTATTGTTTGATCAATAGTATCTGAATTAATATCTATTTTATTTTCATCTTGATCATCCCAACGATATGTTAAATAAATATTTCTGTATCACCTTCATAAGATATTCTAATTTTTTCCATTTCCTACAGCTTCTAGTTTGATATTACTATTTAACTCATATTTTTTTAGAATATGTACTCTCCTGATTTTGATTATCAATAACAGTAATATTTAAAACATTACTTCCTGAAGGAATTTGAACTTTTGCTCTAAATATTTTACCACCATTACCAGTTAAAAAGTAGTCTTTTTACCATCATTCCATTGATATACAACAGTCTTAATTCCAATATCACTTGTAGCTTTTAATGAAATGTAGAATTATCACCATCAACATTTTCTACAGAAATAACGGACTTTGACATCACATTTACTGATGTTTTCTGCCTTCACCGCTATATAAAGCATATGAACCAGTCCCTATTACACAAGCACCAAATACAATCAAACCAATTGCAAAAAACTTTGTAACACTTTTAATATCTTTTAGAACCTGATTTCCACATTTCCAACTTTTTTACTTTTTTTGTTTTTTGAAACTGGTTGTAGCTAAAATTTGATTCATATTGAATATCATTCCTTCCTACACTTCTTACTTCACATCAAATTATAACATGGCAAAATTAAAGTAAGCAAACTTTTCTAAAAAATAAACCATCAAAACTTTAAAACTGTGGTTATTTTTTTATATATGATATAAAACAAATTTCTTAATTAAAACAATTTCACCTGCTAACATTACTAAAGAGCGCAAATCCAGAGCAAAATATGTTTAACTTTGCCTGTATGAAAACTGATGCTTAACTGGTCATCATCAATATCATCTTCGCCATCTTTTTATTATCTGGTGTTGAATCTCTATCAGGAACACCCCTATCATTATAATCTTTAG